>SDBU01000659.1_pt1 | contig 48671 bp, 74 predicted proteins | sample 2277071 | NCBI WGS metagenome assembly SDBU01 (sample SAMN10397929, study PRJNA504765) | marine sediment metagenome | isolation source: marine sediment core GS08_GC12, 126 cmbsf | place: Arctic Ocean: Gakkel Ridge, Loki's castle | collected 2008
GGTTATGCACAATGGAGTGTATATCCTGTAGTATTCCCATCTTCACAACGTTCACCTTGCCGCGCGCTCTGAGCTGCCGCTTGAGCTGCGCGCTGATCGCTACACCTATCGCCCCCCAAACGATTATCTTCACCAGTGCGTTTTGATGTACATGATTTGCGTTTACTTGCACGTCCCATTTTTTTGTATATTCCTTCACTTTCTCCTTGACTTACTCCCTGAGTCTATACGATACTATAAAGGTAAGGCTGACGTAGGGTTGGCCTGGACTAGGCAGGCAGCAGTAAAGGGTGAGTCATGTTCCACTACTACAAGCAAGCGGAGCAGTGCGGAGAGCGGATATTGGGCGCATTCAAGGCAGGGGCAGTGCCTAAAGCTTTGGCGCAAGTATTTGTCAGGCGGTCGGACGATACACCGTCGCAGAAGTGGTCTTGGGCAAACCAGCTGTTGACGATACTGTCAGGGCATACAGACTCGCGCGGGTTCAAGCAATGGAAAGCGGTCGGTCGGCACGTGCTCAAGGGGCAACATGGCGTCCATATTTTCGTCCCTATCAAGAAATATCGGGAGACAACGGACGCGGAGACGGGTGAAGTGGTGCAGTCTGTTCACCTGGTAGGGTTCACGACGTGCGCGGTATTTGACGTAGAGCAGACTGAGGGGGCAGCGCTCGAGCACGACGATGCAGCGGACCGGAAGCTTGACGCGTTGCCTTTCGTTCAAGTGGCGCGTCACTGGGATCTTGTCGTGCTATCGCGAAACGGTGGGCATTCGACTCTTGGCTACTACTCGCCTGGCACACAACAGATCGTGCTTATGACGGAGAATCTGAGCACCTGGAGCCACGAACTGGTACATGCTGCGGACGATCGGTTGTCGAAGATACTGGGGAGCGACCGGCACGACGCGGAAGTGGTGGCCGAGCTGGGGGGCGCGATACTCTTGGAATTGGCCGGCAAGCCTATTGACGCGGACCTAGGGGGCGCTTGGCGTTACATTCAGCGGCACGGCGAGAAGAACCCAGTGCGCTGCTGTATGCGGCTGCTCGACCGCACGTGCCGGGCCGTGAAGCTGATTCTCGAGACAGTGGACGGATTGCAAGAGCAGACGGTCGCAGTGGCCGTTTGAATGAACTGAAGACAGAAGTACAGACTGAAGGGGCAGCATAATGCGAATCAAAGAACATGGTATGCGGATAGGTTACACCTTGTGGCTATCGGCCCAGGATACCTACCAGTGGGCCTGGGGCCCTATCGGCTGGGCGTGCTCGTTTCTCTCGGGCAAGCGGGTTGTGGTGGCCGTAGATTCAAATGGACTATGTGATCTATCCATCAACGGGGGGCGCGGCGATCAGGATTGCCCCGGTGACGAATTAGAGGCGATTATCGCCGACCACCTACCGGCGAGGCTACATCACCTTTGGCCGGCGTGGGAATAGCACCCACTGCCGCCGGGCTTACCGGCCTGGCGGTGGATTCACGATCGGCAACGGATCGACCTAATCGGATTGACAACCTATCGGAAAGGGCAAAGCAATGAACTTTCAACAGCTACGAGACTGGATTCACGAGCACAACGGTCGACTCTTATGGAAGGTCGCTGAGCCGGGCAATCCGAAACTGTGGGCGTGGCAGTTTGGCGGCAAGCTTATCATCGTATCCGAGTACTACGACAACAACGGCTGGGAGATATACTTACCAGCCGACGAACACAACGACGCAGCAGCGACCTTGCAAGTGGTCGAAGGCTATCTCTGGCCAGATCGCAGCATACCAGCCGTCTAGCACCCTCTCTGCCGCCCGGCTTAGCTGTCCGGCGGCGGTTTATCCGGCCACTGGGCCGAACTGCGTAGATGTAGGCCGGTCATCAGGGACCAGGCCAAGTGAAAGGGCAGAGCGATGACAGCAAAGACACAGGATCACCCCACGACCAAAGCAGCCGAAAACCTTGAGCGGTTTGGCCAGCTTTGGGATATGGTGGAGACAATGGGTTTCGACATTGTTGTAAGCACGCTAGCAGACGTATGTTGCACCAAGGGCAGCGAGGAAGACTCCCACACCATGAAGCGCTTTTGGGAGCGTCGACAGTTCCAGCTTGCCGACATACTGCACAACCTGCCGCCCAGGTCGCCCGCGTACAAGCATATTGTGTGGCGGGACGGCAACATTGTAAGCATACCTAAGCACTGAGGACCGAAAGGGGCGCACCACGCGGATCGTGATCGAGACGGAGACGCGGCGAATCGTTGTGGACCAGGCGGAGCGGTTTGTCCCGCTGGTTTCGACGATGCAGGCCGCCGACCTGAAGCGGCATATCTTGGAAAGGAGAATGAGCAATGGCAACGAATAAACCCAGATGTGACCATTGTGGCCGGAGCGAGTACATCGACACCGACGACTTGCCGGCAAGCTACAATAATTTCACCGGCATGGACATTGAGCTTGAACCAGTGCGTCAGGCCACCGGCCTGTTTAAGCAATGGTGCGAGGATTGCCGCGGAAGATCTGCCGGCAAATGTTGCGGCTGCGGGGAAAACATCACCAACGAGCTGCGCCAGGACGATGGCAAAGGGCGGACGTACTGCACTAGCTGCTTCGCGGCTGGATTGGGGCATTCCGGTTACGCTCAATGACGACGCACCCTCGGCGATTCTGCCGAGGCGACTGAAGGGCAGGCCACAGGGACCAGGCCGGCTCGGATTCTGAGCGATGCAGGCCGCTTACCGAAAGGGATTCACATTATGTATCACATATGCAGCCGCTGTTGCCGCCGTATCCACGCAGAGGGCAGACCCGACCTGGCCATCGGCATTGTTTACATTTGCGCCGACCATGAAGACGACAGCGGCCAAACGTGGACCGAGCGATACATTGATTTTTGGTGCCAAGACTGCCGATCCTTGCGGACTCGCCAGCAAATGTTTGGCGCCTTGATCGCCCGCGAGACTTACTGGTCGGGAATAATCCCACCCGAGCTGAAAGGACGGACCAATGACAATCACGGCAACACGAATCCGCAAGAATGCCGGAAGGACTCTGCGGCACATAGCGGCCCGAGTCCACAGGATCAAAGTATACAACCTTGACAACGGCTTTAGAGGTCAAACCTCACGGGTACAGGACATGTGGTGTATCCAGCGCGCGGGCAGCGTCTTAGCGTGGTTGTCAAAGAGCCTGTCTGGCGGCTATAAACTGTACGCCACAGGCGAAGGCACTTACCGTTTGCGTGTTCACTCGGATCTATGGTTCGACCTATTGACTGGCGACCCCACCGAAAGGAGCAGCACATGACAGCAACAGGGTTTACATACGTGACGGTCAAGACGAGCTTGGGGACCAAGGAGGTCATTGTGGAGATTCAGAAAATACTGGGCTCGGACAAGGCGGATCGTCGGCCGCCGAAGTACATGGTGATTCACCGGGCGGTGGTTGAGCTGCGGGACCGGCTCAAGGCAGAGAAGACTCGTGCTTCGCAGCGGAGTGGCATCGCCGCTTCGCAGAGTAGTAAAGGGGCGAAGCGATGAACAGCATCACACTACTGGCGCAGCGTCTTGAGATGTGGAAGACAATACGCGCCTCATTAAGCAAAGCCGGTCAGACATTGGCCCAGATCGGGAAGATCCAGGGACCATACATCGGCGATCCACCGTTGCCGGACTCCATTCGCACCATCAGCAAGTGGACACAATATGCCGACGGCAGGGTCCACGATCTTCGCAAGTTACTCATCAATCTGATGGAAAAGGACCAAAGCGATGACGGTGACACTCCAGGCCAACGGGAGCAGCCGTCACGTGGTGGCGAGCCGGGGCGAGGCAGCCTACCGCCTGGCCGGGGTGGAGCGGGGTGCACAGCCGCTACACGGTCTGCGTAAGAGCTGCGAGCGCGACTGGCTGGAGCAGTTCCCGGTCATTCAGCCGCTATCGCCCAGCGGCACTACCACCGGACCAGCCCTGAGCAGTTTGAGAAAGCGGCTGGCGCTGCACAAACTCAGTCTCCCGGACCACCCGCCTTCGGCTCAGCCTCTGTTTTAGACACAGCATGACCAGTCTCAAAATCCCAGCCCAGCTTGGGATACTGTTGCAAGCCACGGAGCTTCACCCAGTTACGGACAGCCTCTGGGTTTCCGTGGCAGGCATTCGGGCAGCAAGTGTACACAAACGACACAATCTCAAAAAGTGTCGCTCGGTTGCCTTGATCGGCATGGCCAAAAGATTCCTGGAGATCGTTTTCCATGACTGCCCGAAGAAAGTCACCAGGCGGTCTACCGATAAGGACATACTCCTTGATGCTGTCCATCGTGTCTTCTCGAATCAGCAAGTGTGCAACCTCAGTCATCGTGGAATCTCCTGTTCTGGGTATCACCTCAAGCACTTCGTTCAGGAAGTCGCGGATGTGAGCGGCCTCGTCGACAGACAGTCTCATAGCCACTTCGTCCCGATGCCAGCTTCCCTGATCGCATGTCTTGATCCACAGAGAATCACTGCCTACCTGTAATTCTAGCTCCTTGACACCATCCGTGTAGTCATAGTCCTTGTGTGCCTTAAGTCTATACTTCGGCTTCGGTGTCATCACGCCAGGACTTCCTTGTCGCCCTCTGTCTTGTCAATGAACAAGGTGGGCCTTGCGCATTCGGCAATTATATCGGTCAAGTCTGTGACGCTCTGCTTCCACGCATCCAGCATCGCTGTTGACTCTGCCTTCGCTTCTTCGTAAGCAGACTTTCTTTCCACGACAATCTCGTTTTGCCTGATGATAGTAGCCAGAGCGGAGCCTCCATGCTCGGCATCAGTTGTCGTGGCCCTTGTCGGTACAGTCGTGTTCTTTTCCTTTGCCATCATCTTGTCCTTTCCTACTCTGTGAAGTAGCGAAGTGCTTCGCTACCTAGCACGAGTCACTTGTGGGAGCTACACCATCTCGATCGGTCCCGGCAAGATCGTGCCCACTGGGACCATCAGCCATATTTCCTCTGTCTCGTCAGGACGAAACAGCAGCGGTATGCCGCGCGCCGCATCATCTCTCCCCCACCAGATCGGTGACATCCACCAGATAGACACGATGTCACCGATAGTGTCGCGGTGAATGTGACTCACATCTTGTAGCTCTGGCGGGCAGTGGATGATTACAGCCTGTCGCCAAGGTGACTTCGTTTCGCCTTCATCGAGACACCCAGGCGGCGGTCCCGGGTCCGGTACAATTCCGTAATTCGCAGGCTGCCACAGATAGTCCACCATGAAGTACCTATCAGCATCAGGCATAGAGAATCGCTGCACACCATTGGTCCGCATCCACTCCTTGGCCTTCGCTTTTTTGAGTCGCTTGGCTATCTCGATTGCAGTTCTCATTACACCATTCCAATCGGCGGCGTGGGGATATCTTCATCCTGCGGCCGCCACATATGCAGGCAGAAAGGGTGCACGTTGACCTTGCGGCGGCGGCTGGTGTGGTACTGCACAGCCCACTCACCAGGCGGCCAGAAGACCTCCTTGATGATGACCATTTCTTCCCAGGTAGGGCAGCGATGCGGCAGACTGACGCTCACGTGGTCCCAGCCAGCGCCCCATGAGCAGACAATCTTGAGCAAGAGGCTGCCGATGGGGAAGTCTACGGCCATGCCGTCGTCCCCACTGTCAATCACACGGGCCCTATGCACCTTGAGCAGCCTGCGTATGTCAGTTGGCTTTCGCATCGTTTCTCCTTATCTCGAAAACCACCAGAAGCAGAGCCATGCCAGGCTGGACGCAAAGGCGACGGCATAAATGCACCACCAGTTCCATCGCACGTCGGACTCTACCTTGTCAAGTCTCTCGTTGATGTTCATCAGTCTTCTCCTTCCCTTCCCTTGCTGTCCATAACCAAGCGCAAGAGCTCGTCGAGAGCAATACTCAGCATCCGAGCCGTCCATCGAGGACCGGGTTCATCCGCCCATTGAAGGTCAACTATAATCCTCCGCACATGTTGCACTCGCCGTTGCCTTTCTTTTTCCGCTTCATTCATCAGTCTTCTCCCGGTTCTCTGTCCTTGACCGTGACAGTTGCAGCCGCTTCCTTCATCGCCTGCACGGCAGCAGCAATCTCCAGCGGCTCCGCGAAGCGGCGTTCCTCAAAGACCCACGGGTACTTCCCACCTCGCTGTGGATCCCAGCAAACACCGCCACCAGTGGGTGTGGCGATCTTCGGACAAGCGGCCCACTGGCGTGCCCAACTCCATGCGATATTTTCCTCACTGCGAGGATCACCAGCTTCACACGGCTTCGCATACATCTCGTGCGACTTAGCCATGAGCGCGAGTTCCAACTTACGGTTGCCGTCACGTCCGGCCTTGATAGCCTGCCGAATGATGGGCGGCATTCCCCGGCTCGGCACGCCGTAACCGTTGATGTGGGATCCGTCACCCCGTTCTTGCGACCGTGCGACCTCACGCGAGCGGCGGTCCTGCACTGCGGCAAGCTCTTCCACTTTGGTCGCCAGCATGGTCGCCGGCGGGATGGCTTGCCTGCCCCAGCTTCTCCACACTTCTCGACATCCCTGCTCCACCACCAGCGTGGAGAATCGCTTCATGGTCCTGTGATACTCGCTAATCAGCTTCGTCCAGGCGGTAGAATCGTCCTTGTCGTACCGCTTGGCGTCCCGAGGCCAGAAGGCCGTCAGTATCTCAAGCATCTCCATCTCGGTGATTTCACGCACGCTTGGCCTTCTCCTTGGCCGCCAGTATTTCCCGGGCTGTGAGTTGCTTCGGCGGTGGCGTTTGCCAATGGTCCCGTCGCAGGAACTTCGGGCTACCTGTGACGAACTGGCCGTCTTCCTTGCACCACTCATCGCTGGCCTTCCATTGCTCCAGGCCAGCCATGACTTCAGCAGCATGTAGTGCCAGCTGGCGGGTCTTCCAGAGTCCTTGACACTCCTTCTTGCTGCACCGCCTGGCATGGACTGTAGGGTAGGCTTCCCAGAACTCATTGAAGCCAAAGAGGGGGTCACGCACAGAGGAGGTTGTTTTCATTGTTCTACTTCCTTGTTCTACTTCAGTACTACTATAAGTAGTACGATGAGCAACTGAGAACTCACCTTGAGCAACTGAGAACTCACCTTGAGCAACTGAGAACTCACCTAGGGTGGGTTCTGACAACTCACCTAGCGGTGCCAGTGAGTACTTGTTACTTCGGCCTCCAGGTCGTCGTTCAACGCACACCGCCCCACACTGCTCAAGTTCAGCAATGGCACATCTGACCCCATAGTGGCTCAGACCAATCATGTCCATCAAACTCCGTATTCCCGGCCAGCATTCACCCTTGCCCTGGCACCTGTACAGCAGCACCCCGTAGACCAGCTTGGCGGCAGGATGTAGGTCCTGCCTGGCCAGCACTTCAACCGGTATCCGTACCCACTTTGCGGCCATTCTTGGTGTCCCATACTGACCTACTCGTCAACCTCGCCCGCGCCATCACATTCTGGACAAGGCAGAGGTCGCACCAATCCAGAGAGGATGACGGCCGAGCTTTCCACGGGCAACTTCGTCCACAGCGACCACGGCGTCCCTGCTTCGTCGTCTGCAATCTGTCCGCAGCCGTCACAATTGACGCATTTCATTTGTGCTCCTTGATCTTGGCCCTTTGTCTTAACCTGACGAGTGGGCGGGCCTGTGCGTCTGCGTATTCTTCCACGAACTTCAGTTTACTCCAGACCTCAGCTACCTGTTCGGGCGGCATATTACTCAGAGCTTTCATAGCCCAGCATACTCTCGACTGTACCCCGTTCCATCTTTGTAATTGCTGTCCTGTCGTGAGTTTCATTATGTACTCCTTCAGCTTCAACAGCGTGCGGTCAACGGCCACCCCGGTATCAACAATATTCGACCAGAGCCTTCGCCCCAAGTACCCTTTCTTGTCACCCTGACTATCATATTCTTCTTGGGCCTTCCGCATTTCTACCACGTCCTTCAGTAGCTGCTCCAGTAGCTCTTGGCGTGTCATGGTTGGCCTCTGCAATCCATTGCCATTATTCATTGTCTACACAACTTCCTTCCAGGCAAAATCGAGGACCGACTGACCATTCATCAGTGCCTCGATTGCCTTAACGTCGGCACCGGGTGAGAGAAATAGTGTGCCGACAAAACTCAAACCCGGCACGGCAGTTGGAGTATACTCGATCCAATACTCTTTCCAACCCTCAGTGGCCTTTTGAAGTAGCTTAGTTTTGGGTGGTCCGGGTTTTTCCATTAAGTGTGCTTTCATTGGTCCTCCGTCTCAAGCATCGTATAGGGCAGGATGATCGATCCCCGCCAATGAACTCAATGCGGACGTTGTGTGGTCCGCGACCTCGCCAGGTGCTGATAATGCGGCATGGCCGCCCGTACCAGTCCGGCATCAATCGGCCTACGTATATGCGATCGTATTTATCCATCAGGAACCAAGCAATCTTCCACGTCTGGTGTAGTAGCCCTCCAAGGCTCTTCAATATCGAAAGGGACAAATGGTTGGCGTCGCTTCGACCCGTCTTTGCGCCCAACGAGCTGCATGAACTCGATGTCCCTGAAGCCATCTCTTGCGGCGAGCAGAGGTATCGCACCCGCGCTGATCGCAAGATCATAGATGTCATTCCAACCAGCCGGAGGAAGTTCGCCGCCGACCTTGCACTGAACGAAGAGAACGATTCCTTTCTCGATGGCAACCAAGTCAATGGGGCTTCGGGACGCCGGCGACCGCATGACGAAGTACCCTCGTTCTTTGAGAACGTCGCGCACCCTGTATTCAAATCTACGCCCGCGACGATATTTTGTCTCCAAGGGGGCCTTAGACTCGATCACGTGCTCCCATTCATCGGGGAAGAACTTACGTAAGGTTTGCATGAAACTCAGGTCATCCAACTTTCGACTCTTGCAGTATCTTCCAAGGGTGAGGGAACTTGCCTTGAACTGATCCATCAGTATCCTGGCTGTCTCCTCCGTCATGTATTTCCACGTGCCGGCGTAGGGCTTGGGCCTGGTCTGGTCCGTTAAGCCTATCGCCCGAGCGTGCTTGCACAGCAAATGCTTTGATCGACCCATCGAGGATGCTAGTTCATTGAGTTTCCCAGCGGATGCGTAAAGATTGTACTCTCGTTTCAGGCGCAGCTTGTCTGCCTGTGTAAGAAGGTTTACGGCCCGCATTTTGCCTAGCTTTTGAAGCCGACGATGCACGGTATCGTGATCCACACCCATCTGCTCCGCAACTTTGTGGACGCTGCCAAGGTCCTGGTATAGCCGCACCATTTGATTTTCGTCTATGTTCGGTCTATTTGCTGCCATTTGTATGCCCTCGCGGCCTGGGCTGGGCTACCGGCGTGCCCTTCACGATGATGGTGGCTGTGTAGGACATAGCTTATCCTTGCTGTTCCACGTCGCCGACAATGTTGGCGAAGTCTGCGTCCTTGAGCTTGGCCAGGTACTCACTGACGGCCGCCCAGTCCTGCTCGTTACAGTTGAGGATGCCCTTGCCTGCGGCCAGGCGCACCAGCCTGGGCCACCGCAGCCTCGCCGCATCAGGGTGGTAGCCGGCTGCCTCGCACAGCTCCCGCCACTGAATGCTCAGTTGCTCGGGGAGCGGCGGGGCGGCTGATGGTTCGGCCTCCGGCTCCGACACCTGGGTCACATCGTCGGCGGATGATGGCTTCGACGGCTGGTCCCACCTGGCATCCATCTCGGCTCGCATCTCTTCGGGCGTTTGTGTCTTGGGAGGCTCCGGCTCGGGCGCAGGCGTCACCTGCTCTGCTTCTTTCACGGCTTCAGGCTTCAGGTCGGGCTCGGGTGCAGGCGCCTCAAGCTCGGCTGGCTCCTTCCATCCAAACTTTCGCTTCCTGCCCTGCTGACGCTGCTGTAGATCTTCGTTGCCGTCGTCCACCTCGCCATCAGGAATGCTCAATTCGCTCCCGGTAAGCTGGTCGTAAACCCTCTTGAGCAACTTGCGAGTGGCCTTGCCCAGAATGGCGTCGACGCTTGTATACGAGTCGGTCTTGACAGGCAAGTCCGCTGTTATCTCGAAGGGCACACCATGCCTGTTCCACTTCGCACGTGTCTGAATAACGGCCCCGGAGGCATACGTCTTGGGCACGCCCAGCGTCAACACCAAGTCCGTCACGCCATCGTATTCACGGACGAGCCGGCTAAGGCCCTCCTTCGTGATGTAGGCGCGGCTGGCGATGATGTTGAACTCGTTCCCCGTGGGGTACACGCCACGGATGACGGCCTCGATAAGGCATTCCTTGACCACGGACAGCGGGTAAGGCCCGCCCGCCTTTGCGCGGGTCTTGTCCGTGTCCCTGTCTGTCTTGAACCCCAGCGGGGTGCCCATCAGGGGGAGGATGTGCTCGTTCATCATGTCGTCGGTAATCATAGTCCGCAGTTGTCGCAGGCCACGACTCAGGGCGAATGCCCGTTCAAACTTCCCCTTGGCTTCAAGTGTCGCCTGGCTGCAGTCCCCAGCCACCGCCTCAATCTCGTTAAGGCGTGCCAGGTCCGTGCTCTGTTGCTCGGTGGTCGTGCTTCGTAGCGAAGTGGGCTCGCCACTTCGCAAAGTAGTACTACTCTTCTTTGCTGTCTTCGCCATTGATGCTCTCCTTAACGTAGCTTTTCTCGACCTCTATCAGTGCAGAGGCCAAAACAAACGTTTCCTGCGCCCATCTCATTCTGACATCATTATTGAAAGTTGTGGCCGGACCATACATCCCAAGCAACTTTACCCCTAAGTCCCTCATGTAAAGTTGCCGGAGGGTCATACCTCCATCTGTTACAATCCTCGGGGAAATTGCGCCGCCATCATCCAGTGTCTTTGCCATCGGTGGCCTCCTTGTCTAGTTGTGCGACGATTTCATCTCTGGTGGTTGGGTTAAGCTCTATCTCTCTGCAGCTCGCTCTGACCATTGCGTCAGCGAAGCCATATGCCACCCTCGCAAACTCATCCAGCCTGACGTTTCCCATGCTGTATGGGTTGTGTCTTAAGATTGTCTGTAGTGTCTCCCTGGCGATCACGTCCCGGGAGAGTTGGGTTTCCCTAGCCATCGGTGTTCTCCTTGTCTTGTTGTTTCTGTGCGAACTCTTCATCCTCTCGGATTAGGTCATCGGCTTGCTGGCCAACCCAGTCGGCCCATTGTGGGTTATCCGTTAATATACCCGAGTCGGCCAATGACCCCGCAGCTATCAAGCCCTTGTAAACCTGCCGGACGGTCATGCCGGACGATCCGTACTCTTCCTCGGTTTCCGGCCTTGCAAACGCCGGTCCGCCGTCATTCATCAGGGAGCTCCTTTGCTTTGTCGTCGTCGTTCCTCACCCTCTCTTGCGATAGCGATAGGTATCTGCCTGTTAAGCTCATCAAGGATGGGCTCATACATATGCCTGCACGTGTCCGTCATGTGGTCCATCAATAGGCACTTGATGTTGATCCAGTCTCTGATGGCCAGCGCTACAGCGAACTGCTTGTCATCATCAGGCATCCGTGAGTTCCTTTCGGACGTTCCGCAGCCGCAGCGTCTCGACCGTCGTGGTTTTAACGGCCCCGGCCTCGCGTAGTTCGAGCATGACCTTCGCCTGGGCCTTGCCTTTCCCCCCCTTATTCGCTCGGCTCGCCACTTCCTTGAGCATCTTCGTCTTGTTCACCTTCATGCAGGCGTCGAGCCCGTCGTCGTCCATATAGTCTCCCAGGATTTCCCAGCCATCGTATGCACTGATTGTCTCGCGTTCGCTGGTCGTCAGGACCAGCTCGCGGCCGTCGGCTGTGGCGATAGGGCCGAACTGCTGTACTGCTCGTCTCGCAGCATCACGGAACGCCTTGCACAATTGCTCAACGTGCTGCATCCTTGCATAGACAGACGCCATGTGGGACACCATCTGGCCCGTTAGCTCAGGGAGCGCCATGTGATCGTGCGTCTCTCGAAGACTAGAGACCGTTGCGTGGACAATGGCTTTCTGAGCCGGGCACGTAAACAGTCGTGGGCAGTACCGGCAGTGGTCGCCAACCTCGTACTTGCTGTCCCACTCGACGATCTGTTTGCCAAGGGCCGCAGCCCATGCGTCCAGATCCTCGTACTCCCACTTCCACGTTTGAGTTGTCTGGTCCCGCAGCCAGACGACAATGGCTGTCACTGTCTGGGCAAAGATGTCATGGTCTACCCTCTGCCGTGACGCTTGTGCTGACGCCCAAGCATACCCCTTCATCTGCGCCTCAACATCGACCTCAGTGCGAAACCCGGTCTTCCAATCAAGCAGAAGCGTGGTATCTTCTCCGTCCCACTTCAACCAATCCGTCGAGCCAGTCAATTCGAGTGGGCCAAGTTTACCGTTCATATGAACCTCACCGTGGCCACCCTCTGTGTCTATGTCTGACTCAGACTTCCACCACTGCCATGCCTGAACGATCAGGCCGGTGAGGTCGTCCAGGTCGACGCCGTACTGAGTACCTGTCTTCTGAACTATCTCGGTCGTGGGCGGCCTGTTGGTGAGCGTCATCAGCGCCGCCAGTTCGTGCAGCGCCGTGCCCACCGTCCCCTCAGGGATAGTGAAGTGTATCTGCGGGTCCTCCTCACCGTAGCACGCGGCCTGGCACTTCTCTGCAATCGGCAGGAAGCTACATCTTATAGTCTGTGGTGTTTTTGGCTTTGGCATCACTCTCTCCTTCTGATGCTGTTCCAGCTTTAATGTTATCTACAAACAGCTCAAACCACGTTGTGGTGAAAGATGCGGATAGGTCGGCTAGCAGCATTATAACTTCAGCGCTCGACACTCCGTGTATTGTGGACCAAGCAATGATCGTGTCCAAAAGGGCGTGCCGTTCCTTGGCTAGGTCCTTGGCGTGGCGTGGCAACTTCTGGTCACACATCAGGGGTTTCTGATTGTTCATCACCACTTTCTTTCTCGACAACAAAATCTTGGAGTCGACATAAGTTCTCGTAGCACTCGCATTGGTCGCATTCAGTGGCCTCGATGACGGTTGCAGCCACCCAGTACAGGCTGGTCATCCCCCATTGGGGAACAGACACCTCGCATCCTTTACCGCTGCGGAAATGCTCACATTGTCCGCACGTCCTCATCAGGTTGCTCCTGTACTGTCTTGCCAATCTGACGGCACGGCATCTGTCACGTGCAGGCTACACGCAAGTTCATGTTGGGCTTTCTTGCGCAGTTCGTCTCCGTCGCACCCGGCACAACCCTCTCCAGGAGGCCAGTCTTCACAGTTGAAAGCATTAGTCTCGTGTGTGGGGGCCTCCAACGCGGCGGCAACACAGACTCTGGCCTCATCGCTGATTAGCCACCATTTGTTGGGGTCGAAAGGCTCAGTCATGCGGGGCTCCTTTCGCTGCCATGAGTTTCCCGAACCGGCTTATGGGCTTGCCCTTCTCGTAGACAAATAGGCCCATGCTAATCATTTCCAGGACCATCTCCGCTGATTGCTGCATCACGAAAGCAGCAGGCCGTGGTGCCCGCCAGGGTCCATACGTTTTCAGGCTGGGCACACATACAGACCTATGACTGTGCATCGCTTGTGCTAGGTCACGCAGGTTGCGTATCCGTTTGCCTGGCTTTCCCATATTTCACCTTTGCTTCCTTCACCTTGCGATATCGCTTCACAATCTCTTCGAGCAACTCAGAGGACAGCCTGGTCCACACCAGGGGGATTTTCAGCCCGTCAATCTCTTCGAGGTGCACCCACTGCCCGTCTATCTCAAGGACTATCCGCATGTTGGAAACTTCCTTGTTTCTGCGTGCGGAGATTAAAGTGGCCACACAACTCAGCATCCCAGTCACGATCTACGACAGCATCCTCGAAGTTGATCGGCCGGCAACCTGCCGTCGGTGACATCAGGCATTTAAGGCATTGCGCGTCCGTTACACCGAGCGGTGGCTGCCTCCGCCACACCCACATTGGCACGACTGCTTCACATTCCCACACGCCAGGGGCCATCTCCGATTCGACGCAGTCTGTGCACTCTCCGCATCGTTTCATGGCTTATCCTTCCGACGCTTGTATGATTTGCACTCGTCGCAGTTATCCCATGCCGATACACGTACACGAACATGTCTCACCTCGCATTCGCCCCATCCAAGGATATCAGCGCCGAAGTCATCGGCTTCATAGTTCTCACACTCTCCGCATCGCCTCATGGCTTATCCTTTCGGCGCTTGTAGCATTCGCATTCGTCGGCATTAGTATCTGCCCAGATATATCCGCGGGCCTCCAACAACAACTCGCTGTCCGTTTTGTTGAAGGGGAACTCTTCGTATGCTAGATCAAGCTGGTAAACCCATTGCGGCATCGCAACGCAGCCAACTCGCTCGGCAGCCTCTTCATGCTCCCTGAAATGCTCACACTCTCCGCATCGCCTCATGGCTGCTTTTCTTCGTCCTTGCGGGGCTTGTAGAAAGTGCACCTTTGGGCAGAATGATACGCCCAATCATGTATCCATTCCTGGTGCCGGGCAACACAGCCTGGGACTTTGGTCCATCCTTTGTGTTCCTGCCAATATTCGCACTCTCCGCATCGCCTCATGGCTTTCCTTCGTCGGCCCGCCGGGTTCTTCGCCATCGTTCGGGAATACCCACGTCGTCCATGCGGTCAGCAAGCGTCGGGCTGATGTTGTGTAGTTTTGCTGCGGTTGTCGTGATGGCGCATATTGCATCGCGCGCCTCCTCGAACAGCGGCATGATAGCCTTAAGTCGTGCTAATAATTCTTCTCTTGTTGTGTCACTCATCTTCCTGTCCTTCAATCGGCCCGCCGAGATTGCCCCATCCCGGTTCCGTTCCAGCCCTAGCTGGCTTCCGGCGGTAGATGCTCTGCTGCAACCGCCGGCCCGCCTCCACCTATCCCCGGCGCCGCAGCGCCCGGGCCAATTTCAGTTGTGAAAGGCGAGCACGGCATAGCCGAATATACTATCCAGGTACGGCTATATTACTCAACGGTGTTCGGTAGAACACAGGGATAGAGGACTCTCGCCTTGGGCAAGACCGCGCTCATTTGGTTGTCAAAGCCCGGACGGCGTTCCTGTTGCAGGCAGCAGCAGTCAGCCGTGGCTGTACCGCCCGGGCCTTTCTTCAATGGGACGAGTGGCGGGAGATTGACACCACCCGCCCCGGAGGTAGCCGACGCGCGTTTGGGGCCGTCCTGAGACCCCGATGCTGAGCACCGGCTTGGAGGAAATCCACACTTGCATATCACGCCTGCTCCCCTGGTGCAGCATCGGGAGCGACCTCACTCTGTGCCCTGCGCCTGATGGCCAGGGCCTCGATGCACAGCCTCTCGATCATCATGGACCTATTGCCTCGAACCTCACCGTCGGCGAGCCGATCTACTTCGTCGAGGAGCTCACTAGTGAACCTCATATTGACTTGTCGATTAGCTGGTGGCATGTTGTTCTTTCCTTCTGAGGAAATCTGACGATGCCGATGTTATGGTTTCCAATCGACACCCGTCAAGCAAAAAGACAAGTTTTTTTTTACAATGACGATTGACACACCCGATCCAATTGTGATATACATCACATTTAATGGCAGGAATCTTCGACGACAGCATCTACGCCGAGGAATTGAAGCTCGAACGCGATGCGGTGGAGGGGGGTGTCGCAAGATATCGCCGCCTCAAGGAAGAGGCGATCGAGCGGGGGGAAGGCAGCGCGCTCAGGCCCGCCGAACGGCTGCTTCTCCACTGGTATGAAAGTCTCTGCAGGGCCATCTCCCTCGAAAAGCAGCAGGTGTTCGCCGGCCAGCCCGGCGTAGGCCGGCTCGTCTACGCCCCCATACTGGCGGCCGTGGACACGGACAAACTGGCCGTCATTACGATGCATGAAGCGATCGGCTTGTGCTTGGCCAATCCCTACGGGGTCACCGTCGTCAAGCTCAGCCGCGCCATCGGTCGAGCGATCAACGCGGAGATCAACCTGCCGAAGATCAGGGCAGATGTGGTCCTGTGGGATGAGCTCATCCACACGGATCGCGAGCACCTCAAGGTCCACCACATCAACCGCATCGCCAACCGGGCCTGGGAGAAGGGCCGGATACCGATCACAGCTCAGACGCACGTGGGGGCAGCCCTCATCAATCTGCTGCTTCCTACGGCCTCTCTCAGCGACCACGACCAACCCTTCAAGGCCGCTCTTGAGCGGTTCAAGCTCATCGACGCCGGCAAGGCCAAGGAGGCGATCCGCCTGACGGAGCCGGCCGTTGACCAGATGAACCGTGACCACGCCTTCCGGGAGACACTTCGCCCCAGGTATCAGCCCATGATCGTCCCGCCGTTTGAGTGGTCCAATGAGAATCGAGGCGGCTACCTCCAACAGAACATCAGAGCTACAAAGTGGTCCTACTCCACGCCCAATCCGCTCGATGCGGCAGATCTCACGACGGTTTACGAAGGCATCAACGCCCTCAATAGCACCGCCTGGCGGGTGAATCGACGCATCTTGGATGTCGTCAAGGCCCTGTGGGAGTCCGGCGGCATGATTGCCGGCCTGCCCCGAAGAAGCCCCATCCCGAAGCCGCCGCTGCCGGCCACCTGGGACACGGATCCGGCAGCCAAGAAGGAATGGAAGAAGGAAGTCAGGGAACTTCGGCACCAGAATGCCGTTGAGCTGAGCGACCGCATCAACTTCGGCCTCAAGTTGTCCGTAGCGGAGCGGTTTGTTGATCGGGGGCGGATATTCTTTCCCCATCAGATGGACTTTCGGGGTCGGCTGTACACGCTACCCCTACACCTGAGCCACCAGGGCGACGACATTGCCCGTGGCCTGCTTGAGTTCGCCGACGGCAAGGAACTCGGTAAGCGGGGCCTGCAATGGCTAAGCATTCACCTCGCTAACTCATGTGGTCACGACAAGTTACCGTTCGACCAGCGATCGCAGTGGGTGTGGGATAACATCGACACGATTCAGGGCTGGGCGGCTGATCCCTTGGAGAATACGGGCTGGATGGAGGCGGACAAGCCCTTCCAGGCCCTTGCCGTGGCCTTCGAGCTATCGGACGTGGCTGCTCCATCTGTCATGCCCTTCCTGTCACACGTGCCTGTCCAGATGGACGGCACCTGCAACGGCCTTCAGCACTACGCCGCCCTGGGCCGGGATGAACATGGGGCCGCACAGGTCAACCTCCTGCCGGGCGACGAGCCGGCGGACATCTACACGGACGTTGCCAAGCGGGTCGCGGACATCGTTTCTCACGACAGCCACATGGGCCTGCCCGAGGCGGTGGTCCTCAACGGCAAGATCACCCGCCAGATCGTCAAACGCCCTACAATGACAAGCGTTTATGGTGTCACAGCGGTGGGCGCCCGCCGGCAGATAGTCGAGGAACTCAAGGCCGCCGGCTTCGACGCGGATGATGCGTATCCCTGCAGTTCCTACTTGGCAGGCATTACCCTCCGCGCGGTCAAGGGGGCCTGTCCGGGGGCGGCAAGGCTCATGGATTGGCTGCGGACGTGTGCCAGGCTCATTGCCAAGAGCGGTCAGCCTGTGGCCTGGACGAACCCCCTCGGCCTGCCCGTGATTCAGCCATACCGGAATTACACGCGACAGCTCATCAAAACGGTGCTGCAGAAGATTAAGGTTGGTGACGCCGCAGGACAAGTGGCCATCCGCCGCCAGGTGAATGGCTTCGCCCCCAACTTTATCCACAGCATCGACGCCTCACATCTGCTCTGCTCGGCCGTAGCCTGCTGCGATCGAGGAATCGCGTTCAGCTTTGGGGCTGTCCACGACAGTTACTGGACGCACGCATGTGATGCCGACACCTTGGCCACCGTCCTGCGTGAACAATTCATTGAAATACATCGGGGGGATCTGATTGAGCAGCTGAATGCAGAGATTCGCTCAACATATCCTGATCTGCGACTTCCCACGCCGCCACTCGCAGGCTCACTTGACTTAACTGTGGTCTCCAACAGCACTTACTTCTTTTCGTGACGGTGGGTGCCCCCGTTACCGGTAACGGAGTGCCTCCTATGTTGAAGGAGAAGCCGTTTGCAGTCGTCCTCTTTGCCGAGCACATCGCCGGTAATATGCCGCTGCATCAGAGGTTACTGAGCAGGCTCATCCAGGTCTGCTCCCTCAGCCGGATCGTGCATTGCGCCATCGCCTACGACGGTGTAGTCCTCGACGCACGTTTCGGGGGCAACGTCTATTGGCCTGCTCATCAGGTCTGGCGGTGGTATCCGGGCCTCTTTGCGGTCGTGCGTGCAGATTTCCTGCACAGGATCGACCTGGGGTACTTTGAATATGGCGTGGCCGTTAGAAAGCCTATCTTTCCGACCGTCTGGCGCACCCTGGCCTATCAGACTGCGCTCACCGACGATTGCCTTTGCGTGGTCCTCGCTTGCCTCCGAGCCGGTGGAGTTCCAGCTCCCACCACGACCAAGACGCCGGCGGGCCTACTCCGCTGGCTCATCAGAAGGGGATACCCTCATGCCACACGTGGGTCCAACCGCAACAACGGGGCAGAAGCCTTTCGAGATGCCGCCCGACTCTGCATCACTCATCCGGGCGCTGGATGAGAAGTTCCCCCAGCCGGCCTTCTCGGTCTCCAACCTCGCCAGCGAATCAGCGAGGATGAACCTGGCCTGGGAAGGCGGCAAGCGGGACCTGGTTGGGTGGCTGATGAAGGAACTGGCTCGATCGACAGGGCAGACACCTTACGACCAGGAGAAGCCCACATGATGATGTGGTTCGGTGGCGCCCCCTCTTCACCCCCTCCCCTGCCACCCATACCGCCACCCCCGCCGCCTATCACCGACGATGATGACGAGCTGGCCGCCCTCGCCCGCAAGCGAGCGGACCTCGAACGCAGACGCACCGGGCGCAGAAGCCTGCGGATCGACCTTGAGCCCGGCATTTCAGCCCAATCAGCAGCCGGCCTGCAGATTCCGGTGGACCTGCCCTGATGCCGGCGACTACTCTGCGAAGCAGCCCGCTGCGAAGCACGAGCCGGACGATCAAGAAGGAGTGGGAGTCCGCGGATGCGGAGCGCAGCGGCTTCCTTGAGCGGAACCGCGAGGCCGCCGCCCTTACCATCCCATCAGTGCTGCCGGACGAGGGGCTCAGGGGCGAAGATGAGATTCTCAAGTCGTTCCAAAACGTCGGGGCCGACGGGGTATCGAATCTGGTGGGCAGGCTCATCATTGCCCTATTCCCCCCTGGGGTGCGATGGTTCCAATTCAGCCCATCCGTATCGGCAATAATGGCCCCCAATGTGACGCCCGAGGCCCTGGATCAGTTTCGTGGCTTGCTGTACGAACGTGAGCTGACCATCCAGACCAAGATGGACGCCACCAACTACAGAACCAAGCAGCGAGTGGGCTTGCAGCAGTTGCTCGTGGTCGGCAACAGCCTGCTCAAGCTCGACGACGACTACCGGCTCAAGTGTTATCGACTCGACCAGTGGGTTCAGCGCAGGACATCGACGAACGATGTGCATTGGCTCATCACCCGGGAAGAGGTGGATCCGCTTGACTTGACGGAAGCAGAGATCGCCCAGGCCCACGTCGACATTGAACAGGAGGAGCCTCTCGAACTGTACACGAAGGCGTTCCTGCAGCGGAACGGGAAATGGCGGATACAACAGGAACTGAACAGCGAGATTATCCGCGACGCCGAAGAGCCTGTGAGCCCATTCTTGCCCGCCGGCTACGAAGAGCTGCCCGGCGAGGACTACAGCAGGGGCTTCGTGGAACTGAAGATCGGGGACTTGAGATCGCTTAACGGCCTGTGGAAGGCACTCCTCGATGGCATGGTGGCCGTAACGAAGATACACCCCGTCTGCGATGACACCAAGGGCTTCCGTCCCTCGGACATAATGAAGCCCAACGGCACACCCATCGTAGGCCGGGTCGAGGGTGGGGAGCCGACCGGGATCGCTTTCCTTCAGAGCAAGAAGGTCGCTGATCTATCCGTCGCCATGCAGGGTACGGACCGCATCGAGAAGCGGCTGGGTAAGTCGATGCTGCTGGAATCATCCATGCAACCCCAGGGTGAGCGTGTGACTGCCACAGCAGTCATGCGGATCGCCAAGGAGGTAGAGGGCGCCCTTGGCGGCGTGTACGCCCAGATCGCAGAGGAGGTGCAGCGGCCCTTCTTGGAGCGGTTCGTCTGGCAGATGGAGCGTGACAAGCTCCTGGAGCCCATCAGAGAGACCGATAAGCGGCTTATCCAGACGCACATACTCACCGGCTTGGAGGCACTCGGCCGGCACGCCGACGTGGAGCGACTGCTCACGGCCCTGCAGATCGTCGCCCAGATACCCGAAGCCTTACAGCGCGTCCGGATGGACGTGGCTGTGGCCCAGATATTCCGGGGGTTCAGCCTCGACACGAAGCGACTACTCAAGACCGACGAGGAGCTGAACGCCGAGCAGCAGGCCGCAGCTCAGCAGCAGATGAGGCAGGCGGCGGATGCCCAGACAATCGAGACGGCCGGCCGTGTGGTGGAGACAGCAGCCGCCAGTGCCGGCCAGAATCAGTCGGAAGCAGCGTAGGAAAGGAGAAACAATGGCAGAACCTAACGCAGCAGTCGTCGGTGAGGGGCCACCCGCACCGCCAGCGAATGAGCCACAAGGAGCCCCCCCAGCTCCGGCTGAGTCGGTGTCCCCCCCAGCGTCGACTCGGCCACCTTCTATCCCGGAGAGGTTCTGGGATGCAGAGAAGGGCGAAGCCCGCTCCGAGGAAATGGGGAAGAGCTACACGGAGCTGCAGAAGAAGCTCAGCAGTTCCCGCCCCGCCAAACCTGGCGACCTGGCCGTCACGGCGCCCAAGCCCGGCGACCTGAACGAGAATGCAACCGTCGCCGATGTCATCCAGGCGGCGGGCTTGCAGCCCGAAGAGATGGCCGCTCACTTTGCCGAGCACGGCAATCTGACGGATGAACACTACGCCAGCCTGCAAAAGGTGGGCTTCGGCAAGGGCGTAGTGAATGAGTTCTTGGCCAGCCAGCAGACTCTTGCTCAGCAGCACGCCGCAGTGGCCCACGACTATGCAGTCCAGGCCGCCGGCGGTGACGCCCAGGTGGACTTGGTGCTGCAATGGGCCAAGGGCAACCTGAGCCCCGAAGACATGCAGTGGTACAACAGCCAGGTCTCCGGGCCGGGCGCTACGACTATTTCATCCAACAAAGGAGTTGATTGGCTGATGGCGAAATACAACGAAGCCGTGGGTTCCGGCAGGGCTGCGCCCCTCGTCGATGGCAAGCCGGCAGCCGTCGCCGCACAAGGAGCTTTCTCCAATCAGGATGAAATGCTCGCGGCGATGAGCAACCCCAAGTACGCGCCGACGCTACCGGGCAACGTGCCCAACCCTGACTACGATCCGGTCTTCGAGCAACGAGTGAACGCCCGGCTCATGCAGACGGACATGGGGGGGCCAAGATGACAGACACAGAGAAACTCCGAGCACTCATCAACAAAACACACGAGTTGCATATGGTCACGGCTTATCTACCTATGGTGGGCAATCTCAGTCTGCGGATGCCGCATGGGACCACCGAGGCGGATGCCGCTTTCTACGGGCCGACGGAAGATGCTGTTGTCGCCAAGGCGGCGAGATACCTGGGTCTCCTGACCCAGCCTACCGCAGTGGCGCCTGCACCCGCAGCACCGTCGGTGAGCCGTACCAAGTCTCACGCTCGTGCTTCGTAGCGACGTCCCGATGTACATCGGGATTTCGCAGAGCAGTACACGCCCCAAGCCATAGGGCAATTCCGATCTGGATGGGCTCGTGCTTCGTAGCGAAGAAGCTTCGCTACTTCGCAGAGTAGTAAATGATTCCTATCTGCATCGGGACCAGTTGGCACAGGGACAACGTGTCGTTTCCCAAACGACCCCTAAACGCCAATTGGAGACAGACCCATGGCAAACCCAGTACTCAACTACCCGCTTCAGGAATCCGGTGCGGGGCCTTCCCTCGCTCTGGCCCTGAAGATCTTCAGTGGATTGGTCCTGAAAGCGTATCAAACCGCGACAGTGGCCCTCCAGTACGCCGTCAAGCAGACCATCACCGAAGGCAACAGCTATCAGTTCCCCGCCACGTGGAAGATGGATGGCGCCGAGCATACCGCCGGCACCGACTTGTCGGGTGACAACAAGCCCCAGACGGTCGAGCGGCTCATCAATGTGGACACGAAGGAGTACATCTCTCACGTGTGGCTCGACATTGTGAGTCAGTTCATCTCTCACTACGGAACCAAGGAAGAGCGGGCCATCCAGGCGTCTCGTGCGATCGCACGAGAGATGGACAGCCGCTATCTGCGATGCGCCGCCAGGGGCGCCAAGGCGTCCGACCACGGCTTGGGCAGCGTCATGCCTGGTGGCGTGACGAAACTTGGCGACGCTGGAAGCAGTTACACCACCAACTGGCCCATCTCCCTGGCCGGTTCGCACAACGTGCAAAACGACCTGGCTTATATTGCTCAGACCTTCGACGAGAAGAATGTGCCCGAGCAAAACCGTGCCGCCTTCCTGTCGCCCTACTTCATCCGCGTCTTGCGGCAGGATCCGACGCTGCTCAGCTCGGACTACCAGAGGCCGAACGACAAGCTCACCCGCAAGATGTACATGGTGGAAGGCTTCGTCATCGAGAAGACGAACAACATGCCCACCACTGGCGGGGCCAACGGCGACGGTGATTTCTCAACCACGGCCTTGGCCGGGTCGGAGAACACCAACTACCAGGGCGACTTTTCCAAGACGCACGTGATTTGCGTTGGCGAGTCCGCAGTTGGGCAGGTGAGCTTCGGCGGCGTGACGAGTTTCGGACCATTGTGGTACCCGGAAAAGCGGTCTCACTTGCTCGGCGCAGTCGTCCTGCAGGGCCAGAACTACCTGCGACCGGAGTGCTGCGGCTCGATCCTGTCAACCAATTGAGGAGGATACGTCTATGGCGCTTTACACGGACACTGTGGCGTTTCCTGTCTACGAGGCTTCGGGGACGACCGGCAAGAAGGACCTCTTGCGAGAGATCATGCTAGTCGCCGGCCCGAACTGTGGCGCGATCGTCGACCTGCTGTTTCGCATCAACAACACTGACCTGACGGGCTTGACGGACGGAGCAACGATTTACATTCCGGCCGAATTGTTCGACGCGTCATAACGGAGAACAACAATGCCTTATGATAGAGCTAATTTTGGCACCGATAATGACTTCGGCATCAAGGAAGGCGAAGCCCTTGTCAACAAGGACTACGACGTTGGCACCGCCAACACGTCCTACGCTGCATCCCTCACCGCTGCGGAGTTCGGTGATGGCGTGCACCATAAAACCAGACTGACCCTCTCTGGGGTCACGGTTACGATGACCAGGGGCGGCACGAGCTGTGCCTATGGGAACCTCGATCTCTATACATTCCCGAACGGAGAGTTGAGCCTCCTGGGCGGCAACTTGGCCCTGGTTACGAGTGGCGGGCCAACACTGGGACAGACGGCCACCGTGGAGGTCAGCCTCGGATCGACGACAAACGTGCCGACGAACCAGACGAACATCACGAACGCGATGGACGAGAACATCGTTCTCGGTCAGTCGGCGACTGTGACCCTCGCCGCATGCGTCGGCACTTTCAGTGGAGCTAACGTCAACACGAGCAGCACGAATGTGCAGCTCGCAACCACCCAGCACACCGCCGAGCTGAAGATCGTCGGCAATACCAGCTGGGACGCTGCCGCGACAGTGAGCGTCAGCGGGACAATGACGTTCAACTGGATGAACCTGTCGGTCGTGTGACCGTCGGACATAGGGGCCCCGTCTGCTCGTGCTTCGCAGCCAGCTGCTTCGCAGAGTAGTACGAGCAGACGGGGCCCCACACTGCAAAGCAAAGGAGAACGCACTGGACGCACAGGAACTTCAGTCACAGATAGACCGTGTTCCTTTCTGGTATCACGCTATCGAATTACCGGGCGGGATCACAACACCCGGCATCAGCCCCGGCCCGTTGAAGGACTTCTACGATTTGCCGAAGGATATGACCGGAAAACGCGTCCTTGACGTTGGCGCGTTCGATGGCTACTGGACCTTCGAGTGCCTGCGCCGTGGTGCCGACTCTGTTCTTGCTATTGATGACGGATCCGACCTCCTGAAGGCCGAAAACATGGCTGGCATGGAGATCAGGGTAGAAGACAGATCGGAAACTGTCGTACCTTGGGAGGGATTCGATCTTTGCAAGCATGCACTTGGCTACAACGACCAACAATGTGAACGAAAAACACTCAGCCTGTATGACGTGAGCCCTGATACCGTGGGACAGTTTGATGTGGTTCTGCTATTCGGCGTGCTGTATCATCTGCGGTGGCCTATGTATGGGCTGGATCGCGCGGCGAGTGTCTGCTGCAGTGAAATGTACCTAGAGTCAGCCTGCGTAGACTACTTCTCGCCTTATGATGGACTGCATCCGCTCGTTGATATGCCTCGCATGGAGTTCTATGCCGGTAAACAGTACGGCGGAAATCCGACAAACTGGTGGGTACCTACATCTCGGTGCATAACCGAAATGTTGGTTGCGTGTGACTTCAAACCGATCAGCCGATGCACGCTCAATCCGGCTGAACAGCCTGACATGAAGATCAAGCAACTTCTCGGCTTCAGCCGCTGTTTCATCACCGCGAAAAGGAGAACGCAGTGAACGCACAGACACCGATACGATTAGACTTGGGCTGTGGGCCACAACCCCGCAAGGGATTCATTGGCCTGGATCGCCAAGTAGGCACAGAAGCCTATCCACTTCACCAGTATGACAGTAATACCGTTGAGGAAATCTACGCCAGCCATATCCTGGAGCACTTTCCACACGGACAGGTCATGGATGTGCTCAACGAGTGGGTCCGGGTGCTCAAACCGGGGGGGCGCATACGTTTGGCGGTGCCGAACTTCGATTGGATCGCCGAACAGCATTTGGTTGACCGTAATAGCCTGGACCGCACGAAGATGTTAGCAGGTTATCTGGTGGGTGGCCAAGTGAGTCCAGATGACGAGCACAAGAGTATCTACACGGCATTGAGGCTGAATACGATGTTTCAGCTTGTCGGCCTGGAAAACGTAAGCGAATGGAAGGCAGATAGTACAGACTGCTCATCACTGGATGTTTCTCTCAATCTTGAGGGATACAAGCTGACGGCGTTCAATACCCGACGAGTCAAGGCCGTAATGAGTATGCCGCGTTTGTGTATGTCGGAGAATATGGGCGCGGCAATGAACAGCTTTGGGCCACTCGAAATCCCATTCAATCGGGTGACTGGTGCTTACTGGTCACAGTGCCTCAGCAGGGGCATGGCGGCCCAGCTCGATAATGGTACAGAGATCATTATCGTCACGGATTACGACACGGTGTACGAGATCGCCGACGTCATTGAATTGCTCCAAATACTGCGAGAACAACCGGACGTTCACGCGGTCTGCGGTGCCCAGGTGAAACGCGAAGATGGCCATCTCATGGGGACGATCGCGGGGCCGGACGGTAGCATTCATGGCCAAACTATGCCAATCGAATACTTCGCGGGGCGAGTAAGCCGGCTGCTGACGGCTCACTTTGGCCTAACTGCCCTCCGAACTGATTGTCTGCGAAAGCTGGCCAAGCCCTGGTTTCTGGCGACACCTGACGCTGACGGCAATTGGGGCGATGGTCGGGTTGATGAAGATGTGAACTTCTGGCATGGGTGGGCCAAGGCGGGTTTCACGCTATATCAGGCTAACAAGGTGCGCCTCGGTCACATGCAGTGGATCATCAGTTGGCCGGGCAAGGCATTTGCCCCCTGTCATCAGTTGATGGGCAACTACACGACGAACGGCAAGCATCCTACGGTGGTGCAAGACATCGCCGCAATCACAGTCTGACCATCATCACTCCCGGGGTCGGACTTTTCTCCTCTCTCCCGGTCGTGTGCCTGACAGGGGGATCTGCTACTTGGCCGGCCCCGGTTTCTTTGAACACACCTTTTTCGTGAGGATACTCCAATGAACAGACCAGACCAATTCGAGACTGACGCTGTGGCTACGGTGACTACCGCCGCGACAACGATCCTAGAGCGCACCGTAGGTGGCGTCGGAGGCGTGATCTGCTTCGAGGTCCAGAACGAAGGGGCGGTAGCCCTCAACGGTTTTGACCTCCAGATCAAGGCCCATCCTGCCGGCGCGTGGAGCAACTACCTGACTGATACAGACTTCGATGACGCCAACAACGCGAACCTGTTCTTCGTCACCGTCACGAGGCCGCACACGCTGGCTGGCCCGGCGAAGGCCGTTGCTACCGTTCGCGTGCAGGGCGCTTATGCTGTCAGGTTCCGCGCTCACGTAGCCTCCGGCACAACGACCGTCAGCATTCGCGGTACAACCACGGACCAGTAAGGCACGCCCTTCGTAGCCCAAAGGGCGCAGTAGGGAGACATCATGCCAAGCATACATCAATCACGAAGCCTCGGCGGCGGGCTGCTTGTAGCTGCATCCAACGCTCACGAATGGATCAGGAAGCGAGCGGACTTCCGCTGTGACGGCACGGATGACGACGTGCAGATACAGGAGGCGATCGACGCCGCGATTGGGGACGGGACCGATGCTTATGGGACGAAAATACAATTGAGTGGCGGGCAGTTCAACATGTCCAGCCCAATCAGCTGGCGCAATAACATCACGCTGGCGGGTGGCGGCAGGGGCGTCACCCTGCTCAGGGCCGCCAATGACCTCGATGATAATATGTTCGAGTTTACCGGCACTGGATCGAATCAGATATTCGGCCTCATCATGGACCTCACGGGTGAGGGCAACAGCGCCCAGCAAACGGCGGGATCGTTCTTCGACAATACTACCGGTCCGGGTACTGTGCCGGAGATATTGTATGACATGCACTTCGTTCGGGTTTACATCCGTAACTTCAAAGAGTACGGCATCAAGACCGAGCAGAGCTGGGGATGGGGCCTCGATGACGTCATCATTGAGGTCTGTCAGGCGGGTGGATATTGGCATGACAGCACACGTGGCGGATGCAGCGGCAACGGCAAGATACGTGGCTGCAAGATCATCAAGAATTACGAGCAGCAGATATACATCAAGGCCAACGGCTACTTTATGATTGTTGGCAACGAGTTCCAGCCCCAGGAGGCCGGAGGCGGAGAGTTGGAAGACAAGTGGGCTATCGAACTTGAAGCGGGCGGGCACGGATGCAAGATCATCGGCAACGACTTCACGGCCACCAACCTCAACAATGGGCATGGGCACATTGTCCTTCGAAACGGGGCGACCTATAACGCGATAAGCGGCAATCAGTTGTACGCAGGGGCGGACCTCGGCGATGCAGGTGGAGCCAATCAGTTCTTTGGCGTAGAGATGAAAGTCGGCGCAGACCGAAATGTTCTTGCTGGAAATACATTCCAGATGGCCGGCGCGAATCACGACCCTATTCTTGATGCTGGTGCAAACAACATCCACGCCAACCTCAATGTAGAACCGTAAAGGAGCGCACCATGCCAGAGTACATCATCAAGATCGACGTGAGCCCGAATGTCAGGGCGGTGACGGTGGACGTGGTGCTGGAGCCGTTGATTGAAGCGCCCGAACTGTCTGCAGACGGCCTGTATGGCCCGCCGCCAGATGATCTGGAAGATCAGCCCAGTGTTACACTGCCCCTATCACTTGATGCTAAGGCATGGGCAGCGCTTGCTCGCGCCTGTGGTGCCTATGCGAAGCTGTGCGAAAACGGCTGTGCCCGTAAGTGGACGGCTGGGCCTAGCGGGACAGACCCCCTTGCAACACGATGGGCAGAGGCCGACCCGCTTGCGCCCGGCCAGCAATGGGTTCAGCCACCGGGAGCACCGGCAATCGGCAGTCTATATCTGCGGGCGTATCGGGCCACGGGTGAACTCGCCTACCTGAAATGGGCCGATCAGGTAGCGGCACATCTTGTGCATGGACAGAACACGGAGGGTGGCTGGGCCTATGTCACCTCGATCACGGAGCGACTACCTGGCAAATGCACGCTGGATGATGATACGAGCCAATCGGCCCTGCGATTCCTGATGCGGTATCGGTTCTACCATCGGCTTGTGGAAAGTTCAGTCTTGACGGCAGAGGCAATCACCGGGGCATGCAACGAAGGTATGCGCTGGCTCTTAGGTGCTCAATATAGGAATGGTGCTTGGCCACAGGTCGCCCCGTGGGAGGGACTGTATCCCGACAGTGAAGAGTACCGCAGATTCCCTACCAACAATGACGGGCTAATGATGTGGTGCATCCTCACGTGTCTCTACGCCCACAAGACGCTCGGTAGCAAGAAGTATCTCGAAGCAGCCGTGAAGGGTGGCGGGTTCATCATGTCCTCTCAGTTGGACGGAAGGGGATGGGCCGAGCAGTATGAGCCGACGACGATGAAACCCGCTCAAGGTCGCGGGGCTGAGATACCGGCGATCTGCCCGCAAGTAGCGGCGTGGAATATCAAGGCGCTCTGCGACCTGTACCTCTACACGGGCGAGAGGGCTGTCATACGTACCATTCCGGGTGTCGTTGCTTGGCTCGAAGAGCACTCGTTGCCGAATGGTCTGTGGGCTCGGTACTACGGCTTGGACGATGACCAGCCTAAGTATCCAGACGACCAAGGTGCCGTCCATGATACTCTCGATGGAGTGCCGCAGTATGAGAAGGATCACTGGGGACCTTATGAGAGCGACTACGGGATATCGAACGCAATCCACTACTGGAGGCGGTGCAAGGAACTCGGCCGAGAGGAATACCTGCGGCAGTTGGACTATCCGCCGACCCCTCCAAACACACAAGACGAAGTTTATCCACTCGGCAACAACGGACTGTGGCAGGAAGACGATGGCACGGTTTTGGCGCAGACGTTCTTGGCCCATGCAAGGACGCTTTGTACTAAGCTGGAGACCCTCAAGCCCAGTCTGCCCGTATGGGACTACCACGAACGGAACCTTGGAGGCTTGGGATGACCTGGGCACATGTGTTTTGGCCGATTTTCACCATCATCGTTGTCCCATACAACACGTGGTTGGTCGTGCAGATATTTCGCCTGCGGACGGATGTTACGAAGATGTTGGGAAGGGTGAATGGGGTTGAAGGCAGAACTAACACCGTGGCCGTGGAGGTCAATGAGCTGAGTGTGAAACTCGACCGCGTGGCCGAGGATACAGCGCACATTCGCGGCTACCTTGAAGGGAAACAAGAATGAAGCGAGCAGATGAAGCTAAGTGGCAAGCGTTTGTTGAGGCCAACAGTGACGATGACTACGGCAAGACCGTTGTTGAGTACGCCGAGGATTGGGCCAACCTCATGGAAGCCAAACTTGCGGAGGGTTGTCAGTTTGAGGAAGCCGCTGAAAGCACTTGGCACGAAGCAAAAGGGCACGAGGAACTCACCGGCTTTATGCACGGGGCAGCGGTCGCCACGCTCGCTCTAACCTGGGTTCATGGTGACGATCTTCGTAGGTGGTACAACCTGATGATAGGGGCGGGCGATGAAGGTGAAAGGGCTAACGAATCGGATAGAGTGCTGAATCCGGCCTTGGCAACTATAAGCACAAGGGAGAATCAGACATGAAGGATTACCTGCACAAAATGTTGAACTGGTTTGACCACAACAGGTGGGTCGTGATCTGCCTGGTTGTGGCTCTCGTAACGTTTGGGTGGATGGCGGGGTGTCAGCCGATGGTTCCATCGCTTGATGACCCCACTGAACGAATCGAGCGGCCCGAGTTTGATCGGCAGGTGATTACCGCCGAGAAGGGCTTGGCCGTTCGGCGAGTGAAGCTTGATGCAGCGGTGGCCTCGCATAATGAAGCGGTGGTGGCCCTCAACAAGCAGATTGAAACAGGCTACGCCGGCCTCGAACAACAGGAGGAGCTTAGGCAGCAGTTCCTTGATGTGTTGGGGGCTGCGGCCTTGTCAGGCGCGCAAGGTACGCTGAACCCTCTTACGCTGATCGGTCCGGGGATAGCCTTGCTGGCCGGAGCGGTTGGTATTGGGTTCGGAGCGGACAACATCCGCAAGAGGAAGGTCATTGCGGATCTGAAGACCAGATCATCGCCGCGACCGGCGTGAGGTGAACAATGGCCCGATACCGCAAGAAACCTATCGTAATCGAAGCCGAGCAGTGGTTTCCCGGGACGGAGATTGATGGGGTAGAACAGACAAAGGCGACGCCGAGGAGCGCTCTTATCAGCACGCTCGAAGGGCCACTCCATGTATCGCCGGGTGACTGGATTATCACTGGTGTTGCCGGAGAGAAGTACCCGTGCAAGCCTGACATCTTTGAGGCGACGTATGAGAAGGTAGCTAATGTTCAAGCGTGACACATTCCCATTCGGCCTGTGGCGGGAGCAGGGTGAATAATGGCAACACTTGATCTCACAGGGCAGGCTGCGGCGAGGAACCTGATCGCCCCGAAACTGCTGCAACTGAAGCAGTTGATGGATCAGCGTAAACTGATCTGGGACAAGATACGCCCACATCGGCGACTGCAATGGGTCCAGAGCGACAAGGACGCGATTATGGCTGTCGCTGTCGACGTGTATAGGTATCTCTACAATTTCTACGACGGGGTCGATCCGAATGACTATACATAAAGGCGGCAACTATAGCCTGCGTGACCCAGAGAATGATGATCCCTGTCCGTTCCAAGACGGTGATACCATTGAACGAGGTAATTTCTTCCAGCACACACCCGATACGCCGATCATGGCTGGGATTGAGAATCTGATTATCACCGGCGGCAACTGGACGAATGTTCGGAAGCAGCCAACGTGGAGCACCCCTGGCGGCAACTGGACACAGGTTAGTCTGTGTGCCCACATACGCCCAGAGCTTGTACCGTTTGGGCTGCCAGCAGAAGTAGAGAATTGCAGCCATGTTGTGGATATTGATACCGTCCACATCGACGGGCAACTTGTTGACACGATCTACCACCGGGAGGATACGAAGGTCTAATGGGATACCCGGCTGCTACACATTACGTTGACCCAGCGGGCAACAACGCCGACGGCCTAAGCTGGGCGACTGCTTGGACTTCCATGCAGAGTGCCGTTACCAACTGCGTCGCGGGCAACGTCTGCTACATGCGCGGCACACAGACGCTTGCGTTGAATGATGAGATCGACTTCACGGGGACGAGTGGCACCGTAGCTGCGCCGATCATGTTCCTTGGTTGCAGTGCGGCCGGTACGGCAGGCGCAGGCGAGTTCACGCTTGATTGCAACAGTGCCGCAGCCAATGGTATTGCTCTCAATACGACGGCAACGAACTATATCTGGCTGGAACATGTCAAGATCATAAACGCCACGAATGATGGCTTTGCAGTAAACGTAACTTCGTTATACTGGGTGCTAAAGCATGTTGCCATAAGCGGTTGCGGAGGTAACGGTTTTGAGCTTTACCAAATGAGCAACTGCAACTTCATCAACTGCGTTGCGCGTGACAATACATCGCGCGGATTCTATTACAGCTATAGCTCCAATAAATATGCCTTCTGTATGGCCGAAGGCAACGGCGGCGAGGGCTTCTACAATTATACCATTGGCAGCTATGTTAACTGTGTTGCGATCGACAACACGGGGGATGGCTTCGGTCTTTTAAGTGCCAACAATCTTGTCGTCAACTGCACATCCGACGGCTCAACCGGCGGCTCGGGAATCAAGTTTGTAAACGCTGGAACGTATATGGCTATATGCAATCGCTTAACGAACAACAACCAATACGGCATCGAATACGCCTCGGCCAACATGCGGCAGTATGATGGCTACAACGGATTCCGGGGCAATGGCGTGGCTGAATATCTCAATCCATTGGCCAGTGCAAAGACCGAGAACAAATCCGAAAGCCTTACCGCCGACGGCTATACTAATGCAGCGGCTGACGACTACAACCTAACCGATGCAGCCGAGATGCGAAACGAAGCTAACAATCTGGACTGGGACTTGCCCTAATGGCTGACAACACAGCATATCTGACGGCAGGCTTCACGTCTACCCGTGATCGGGACACGGAGCCGGACTCGGACAATACGGCCTATCTTACTGCGGGCTTCTCGCCGACTGAGCTTGCGGCGGCTGGGCCAGCCGGCCAGCCCATGAGCCTGCGGGCAACGACAGTCCCCCACATGCGGGCATGGCAACACGGAATCGGGAGGTAATGAATGGCTGCTGGTGACGCACAACTTATAGCGATCAAGAACACTGCGCTACGAATCACATTCCCGATCTTCGATGCCGACGGCGACCTAGTGACCGGCGCTGCTGGCCTGGATAGTGAAGTCTCTAAGGATGCCGCAGCATTTGGGGATTGCACGAATGAGGCAACGGAAATTGCCGCTGCAAGCGGTATGTATTACCTCGACCTGACAGCGGCAGAGATGAATGCCGACACAGTAGCCGTGATTACCAAGACAAGTACTTCAGGTGCGAAGACTACGCCTATTGTCATATATCCGGTAGCGAGCCTCGAAGTCGATCTCACGGCAATAGGTGGTGCTACTCAGTCTGCCACAGACCTCAAGGACTTCGCGGATGCTGGGTATGACCCCGGCACCAACAAAGTACAGGGTGTTGTATTAGTAGATACGACGACTACGAATACGGATATGGTAGGTACGAATGGAGCATCGACGCATTCGGCTGCGGATGCGTCAGACGCGGTATGGAACGAAACATCAGCTGGCCACACCGATGCCGGCAAGGCAGGTCAGCAATTATGGACTGACATCGATGCAATTTTGGTCGACTCAGGGGAGCTGCAAACGAATCAAGGGAACTGGGTAACCGCGACTGGCTTCTCGACACACTCAGCAGCCAACGTGGCTACCGTGATCCTGGTCACTCCCGCCCAGAAGATCGTCACCGATGCCAATGGCTATGTGACTAGCTCATCCGTTGAAGGCAACCTCACGGGAACCATCAACGGCCTGACGATTACGGCCACATCTCACCTGTTCAGCGTGAACAGCGGTACGAACTACGCGGCCGCCCACGCCAATTCTGTCGTCAAGCAGATTGCCGACAACGCAGCCTCCGGGGGCGGCGATGCCACTGCGGCGAATCAGAACGACATCATCACCCATCTAACCGACGTGAAGGGCACGGGGTTCGCCAAGAATACCCATTCCCTGACGGACATCCTCGCCGACTCAAACGAGCTTCAGGCAGAGTGGGCGGATGGTGGACGGCTTGATCTGCTGCTGGACGACGTGCCCACCACGGCTGAGTTCGATGCCAGGACTATCGTTGCGGCCAACTACTTCGACCCGGCGGCAGACACGGTGAACGTCAGGGCCATCACCGCTGCCGGCTTGGCGATGTTGTTCACCGTCGACACCACCCAGAGCGGCGGCTCGGCCGTGAATGGCAGCGTCGTCAAGGAGATATATCTCCTTCAGGCCGGCGAGGCGGGTGATACGACCACTGACACATTCACCATAAGCGCCGGCGGGTCTCCTGTTCCGGCTGCTTTCGTCTGGGTCACCGATAGTGAGGCAGGGGGCACCCTCATCGCCAGTGGCACGGCGAACGCCAGCGGCGTGATCGAGTTCACCATCGCTGAAGACACGGGGTATTGGCTCTGGGTCTACAGGGATGGGGTGAACTTCCCTGACTATCCGAAACAATTCGATGTAGGAGCGGATTCCTTCTCATGGGCCTAGCTGTAACCGGAACCCTAGCTGCCTCAGCCACACTTGGCGACGAGGGGCTGGATGTCATCAACGAGATGCTTGGCGCGATCGGCGAGTATTCTGTGGCCGACTTGAACGCCTTCGAGAGCGGTGGCACCACGATGGCCGCTCAGGCGGAGCGGGTGCTGCTGAGGGAGAACGTCAAGATTCAGTCGAAGGGCTGGCACGAGAACACCGAGCTTGATGTAGAGTTGAAGGTGCCTGTGACCACGCTGACCATCAGTAACGTCTCTGGCACCTTCACCATCGGCGAGACGGTGACGGGCGATTCCAGCAGTGCCACGGGCCTCTATTCCCAAATTGACGGCACGACGATGTACCTGGTGCCGGTAAGCGGCACGTTTGAGGCCGCGGACAATCTTACCGGCGCAGACTCAGAGGTCACGGCCGTGGTAGATGCCGATGGTGTGGATTCAGTCAGCGAGGCCGAGATTGTCCTGACCACCGACATCATTCGTGCGGATTCCTACGGGGCCAGCGCGTATCGGGATGTGTGCGTCCGGGGCGGCAAGCTCTACGACCGCGCCGACAACACCTTCGATTTCTCGGATACCATCTACGCCAAGCTGGTCAGGCTACTGGACTTCCCGGACTTGACGCCGGATACGCGAGCGGCTGTAGCCGCCAGGGCCGCCAGGAAGTTCCAAGCGGAGATCATCGGCGACCGTGGCAAGGACGCAGACCTCAAGAAGGACGAGGACGAGGCCCACACTGAGGCCGTCAAGACGGACGCCGAGAATGCCGACTATAACATCCTCGACACGGAGACCGGCCGGCGAGTCCTCGGCCTCAGCTATCGTCAGCGTGCGATGCGCTGATGCCCAACACCCGGCTCACCATACCGCCTCTGTGGGGCGGGGTCAGCACTCAGGCCCCGTCCGTGCGCCACCCGAACCAGGTTGAGGCCGCCGAGAACGTGGTCTTCTCCGTCAAGGATGGCTTCTCCAAGCGTCCGGGGAGCCAGTTCGTCGCCAAGCTCGCCGGCATCAATTCCACCGACGACATTCGGATGCACGTCATTGAGCGGGATGAGGCCGAGCAGTACCTTGTCCTTTACGGTGCAACGACAGGCGGCGACAATATCCTGCGAATCTTCGGCGTTGACGGCGATGAATGCCTGGTCAGGATCAGCAGTGCCGCCGAAGCATACCTCGAACTCAATTCTCCCTCCGCTTCCCAATTACGCCCCGTCACCGTCGCCGACTATACCTTTCTGCTGAACTCCACCGTAACTGTGTTATCAAAAACTTCCGATGAATACGCCACCGAGGCGGATCATCGGGACTTTGATGTCATGGTGAGCCACTCACCGGCCGACGAGACGCACCACCGCACGGAGCAGGATACCAACAGAACGGCGGGCTACTGGAAGTACGATCACGGTGACGGCACCTTCGCCATCTGGAAGACGGGGGATGTTCCCGACACCTTCGATGAACCCGCCGAATACCTGGAGCAGGGTAAGGGGGGATTTCGTATTGGGTTTGAGAAGAAGTCGCTGAGTCTCGCCAATGCCGGCTTCAATCATACGACAAAGGTGTTGACCCTGAATAACGGCTTTGACGACTATGAGTGGGAATCCGGCGATGAGATAAACATTACGGTCGGCACGGCAGTCAATGTTGGCTGGTACGAAATAACGACAAGGACCGACGGTGACAGTATCATCCTCGCTGAGGACATTACGAACAACGGGTCGGATCCTGCTGATGTCGACGCCGACGGGGTTGGGAAGCAATACGAAGTGCTGGTGGATCTACAGAACGATACTCTAGCCGACATGCATGATGTCGCACTTGGCTTTCAGCGTGGCCTTCGCGCTGCCGGGTGTGCGGACGGGCTCATCAGCTTTACGTACACGAGTAAGAAGAACGGATACTTCACGATCACAAGCCCGTACCGAGGCGAGTACAGCCACATTCACGATCCAACTTCGCCCTCCTCCGCCGACCATTATGACTACGCACAGGACACGACTCAGACATTCTGGGCCACGGCGGGCGAAAAGGCGGACGAAGATGATCCACGGGGACCGACCGACGGTACTGGTGACGAACCGCTTTCCCAAGTTCCCATCCTCGATCGTTGGGAGCGCGTAGCCGCGCCGAACCAGGAAACAGCCGAATTGGATGCAGTCACGATGCCGGTGCAGGTCGTCCGCACAGGCTCGACCATGACGGCATACGACGATTATGGGACACTCGTTCTTGCGGGGAGCCCCTTCGCGTACTGGCGATTGGGTGAATCGGCGGGGGCGGCCGACAATGCTGAGGGGACGGCTGCCTATGACGGAACATACACCGGCGGTTTCACACTAGAGGCTAGCAGTCTGCTTATCGGCGATGCTGACACAGCGGTAACACTCAATGGCACGACCGGCTATGTCGACTGCGGCACAATGGGTACACTGGGAGCGAATATCGGTTCGACCGGTCTCACACTCGAAGCATGGGTCAAGATGAGTGCGGCCGGCAACTACACCATCATTGGAACGGACGAGACATACCCTTCATTCCAGGACATCCGGTTGGCCACAAACAGCCAGGGTGGGCTGTGGTTCCGCATCCGAGACTCTGTTAACTACAACAAGATGCAATTGTCCACTGTCGAGGACCTGGACATCTGCGATGATGTTGCCCATCACATCGTGGCAACGTGGAATGCATCAACCAACGAGGCCGCTGTCTATGTCGATGGCCAGGTGCTCAGGGGTATGAGGCAGGTTTCCAGTGACACGGCGCCAAACGACTTTGATAATTTCACCAATCATCTGCTGATAGGGGCGGTCGGAGGAGGGCCGTCGTCGTTCCTCAATGGCACGATCGACGAGGTCGCGGTATATGACAGCGTACTGAGCGAAAGCGACGTGCTTGAGCACTATCTCACCGGGATGAACAGGGCCGTCGCCGTCTTTGATGTCGATCCCGTCGACTGGAAACCTCGTCACACGGGCGACAGGGATACGAATCCTGTACCCAGCCTCTGGAATGACAATGCGAAGATTGCCGACATTGCTTTCCACCGGAATAGGCTGGTCCTTGCCGGCGACGAGAATCTGGTCTTCAGCCAAGCGGGTGACTTCTTCAACTTCTACCTGGAAGATGCCGACAACATCGCCGACGCAGACCCGATCGACGTGGCCTTGTCAGCCAGCCAGGTGACGCTCATCGACCGCATCGTGCCCTTCCGCAAAGCCTTGGTCATCTTCACGAAGGCCGGCCAACAGTTCGAGTTGAACGCACCCGAGACGCTCACACCGGATACGGCCACGATCACACCATCCACGGCCTACCGCTCGGTGGAGGGCGTCCAGCCGGAGGTCACGGGCAGCCGCATCTTCTTCCCCGCTGTGCGGACAGACGTGAACCAGCTCTACGAGTACTTCTACAGTGACTCGGAGGCGGCGAACGTGGCGGCGGACGTGTCGGCACACGTGGAAGGATACCTGCCCAGCACCATCCAGAAGATCGAGGCGGCGATGAACGCCGACACGGTGCTGGTCCTGCCGTCCGGCGGATACGAGATTTGGGTCTACCGCTGGTACTGGCGGGGCGTGGACAAGGTGCAGTCGGCCTGGGGCAAGTGGGTCTTCGACTCACATGAGACGATCTGGGACATCGGACTCATCGGCAACTACTGCTACATGCTGGTCAGCACCATCAGCGGCGAAGAGATCATCGTCAAGATACCGCTGCTCAGTGAGCCTGCGCCGACCGGGATGAGCTACGACCCGAAGATCGACAATCGTATCCCCGTGGCCGGCAGTTACTCGGAAGTGAATGAAGAGACGACGTGGAACTTCGGTTTCGACGACACGACGATGGACTGTGTTGTCAAAGGTGGTGACTGGAGCGGCGAGGCTGGCGCGATCGTCGAGGTCACTGAGGTAGACGCCGAGAGCGTCAAAGTTGCTGGTGATCTAAGCGCCCACGACTGCTACGTCGGTCGCAAGTTCGACATGAACGTCGAGTTATCCAGGCCGTTCGTGAGGGGGCGGGACGGCCAGTCCATCATCGACCACGAGATACAGATACACAAGCTGGCCGCCACTCACTTGGACACGGGCAGTTACACCGTGAAGGTGGTTCAGTACGACCGGGTGGACCGCGAGTATACATACACGATACCGACATCTGCCAGCGGGCTTATTGACAGCGGCGACTTCGCCGCCTTCATCCTGGGGAACACGAGGAACACTACACTGTACATTCAAGACGACACACCCTACCCGGTGCGGATCACGGGCATGGAGTTGATCTGCACTGGCACTGCGAGGACGAAGTAGTGGCCGCCTCAACGATTGCCATATCGGCCTTAGCTGTTAGCGCCACGAGTGCCGGCGTGAGTGCCTATGGCAGCTATGCCAGCGCCAAGGCCCAGAACGAGGCGAACGAGCGATACCAGCAGAGGGGTGCTGAGGCTACCGCCCAGGCTGTCCAGGTGGGGACCCAGCAGGTTCAGGCCCAGGCCCAGCTTCAGAAGGCCAAGCGGTTGAACGAGTCTCACATGCTCGTCAGTCGGCTTCGTGTGGCGGCGGGCGAGATGGGCGTCGGTATGGGCGGCAGCTACGGGGCCTTGGTGCGCCAAGCCGACTACGACACTGAGATGAACCGGCGGATCATCGACCGCAACGCCGAGATGCAGATTGCCCGCATTCGGAGCGGAGGTACAGCTCAACTGGCCCAACTGGCTGGCGGCTTGCGGCAGAATCCAATCCTGGCGGCCTTTGCGAGTGGTCTGCAAGGAGCTGCCGCCGGTCTACAGATAGGCACGGGTGTTCAGTCGCTCTTCCCCGCTGGAGCGGCTGCGGGAGCCTCCGAGAAGCTCGCGGCGGGCTTGCTGCCTACTGAAAGTGCATGGACGGCAGGGATCGGCATAGCATGACTATATCCCGCATTGGCATAACTGAATCGCTGACCGCCCCCGGGCTGATACCGGCCATTGGGCGGCCGGCTACGCCACCTGAGGTTGGGGTTGCCGAGGCGATACAGCGGATGCTCAGCGGTGCGGCAGGCATCAGCACGGCGCTAGCGAGCATGGCTCGGCTCAAGGAGCAGCGGGAGCGGAAGGAGACAACTGAGCGGCTCAAGGGGGAGATGAAGGACGCCCTTGGGGCAGTGATGGCCGGCCAGGCGGCACCTGAGTACTGGTTGCCTGAGACGAAGGCGTACTACTACCGAACCAGCGCCTACATGGATGCCCTGAACACAGATCCAGCGACGATAGCTATCGAGGGTGGCGTTGGTGAGTCTCTTGCGGCCTACGTGGCTGACATGCCGCCTGAGTATCAGATCGAGTGGGTTCGATGGATGGCCCCCAAGTATGGGGCTCACATCCGCAAGCAGCAGAAGCAGGCCCAGGCTCAGCTCGTGGATCAGGGGGTCGCCGCGATGTCCGCACGTGGGGCCACTGAGGAGGACTGGGACGCCTTCAAAGATGACTTAGAGACAACCCGGAAGCTCGTCGTGGGGCAGGGCGGGAACTGGTCGGGCGTGCTGGGACAGATCATCCTGCCGGCTGCCGAGGCCCGTGCCCGGCAGTGGGGTGACGTAAAGGGCGTCGACAAGCTGTTGGGGTTCCTTGGTGGGGCCTCCCCCGACAGAGCCGCGCAGATCAAGCGAGTGGCATGGGGAGAGTCGCTGGCCAGGAAGGTGCGTGAGGCAGAATCAACTGAGCGCCTCTTGGTAGCGTCTGATGCGGTGGTCGTTGCCTCTTCCGCCAGGCAGATCGACGAGGGCCAAGCTCAGATGCTCGGATCGCTCGTCGTGCAGCGGCGTCAGCAGATACTCCAACCGGAGATCACCAAGGCCGAAGAGCGGGCCTACGCCATCATCGCCGACAGGGAACTCGACAACTCGACTCTGGGTCGTCATTTACGTGAGACCGTCACCAAGGGCTTGATGACAGACAAACGGGCGCTGGAGGTCATGCGCCGCGGGCGAGAGATCACCACCTTTTCCGGCTACAAGGACCAAGTGCACAAGGTTGCGGCCGCCGGCGGGACACTACCGCGGCTGGACAAGAGGTACGACAACCCGATCGTGGCCGCGATGATTGAGATGGGAACTGTTGCCGGGACAGTGAAGGGCGCCACAAGCCGCTTTGAGGGGTTCCCAGAGCCAAGCACGGCCCAACCCGACCCGCAGGCCGCCGCAGCGGAGTTCTTGCGGCTGACGGCCGACAAGGTGCCGTCTCAGATGGCTGGGCAGATCGGCATATCCCTGGGTCACACGGATCAGGCGGCGGTAGCCTCGGCGGCCAGGTTCACCCTCTACCTGCAGGCCGTCCACCCCGACGCGGCAGGCGCTATGTTTGCGGGTTTCGAGCCGCTTGCTCAGGCCCGATGGGGCGTCATGCAAACGGAACTCTTCCGCTCTCCCCAGACCGACTTGAGCGACATGGCTTCGGTCTCTGCGTTTATCACAAATACTACGCCGGCAATGATGAATGCTCGGCCTCTGGAACTCACCCGCCAGCAGCTTCTTAACACCATCTTCACCGTAGACCAGGACGACAAGGACAAGAATGCAGGAAACGCCTCCACCTCAATAGTAATGAGTGGCATTCAGGCCAACAGCAAGGCGGGCAGATTGGCGTTCGTGCCTGACGACTACGAGGGAGCCGCAAAACAGCCCTCAGCCAAGATGGCCACGGCCTACATCGACTCGGCAATCAAGTGGTACAAGGCCCTGCGGGGGGGGGGGATGCCTTCAAAGGATGCCCAGTCACTTGCTCATGGCTACGCCATCAACGAAACCAAGGTGAATTGGCGGCCCATCCAGTGGGGCAATACCGTGGAGTGGGCAGAAGGCGCCCCGGCCGGAGACGGAGGCAGAGGCGATAAACTCATAGGGGGCCTCCAGCGGCAGATGCAGGCCCGATCCTGGAGCGAGTGGACCGAGGGGCAGATAGAAGACAAGCTGCGACCCGTGTGGGACAGCGACATCAGCCGCTGGAAGTTCGTCGACAAGGACAAGGGCGAGTATCTGTATCACATGGAGGGAGATGACAAGATTCACCTCACCGTGGGCGACCCTCGACAGCCCCCCAAGAAGATCACTCAGACCCAGGTGAACAGGGCGATGGCGCCACCGATCGCAAAGCCCAGCGAAGCGCCGCCGGCGGTAGAGTCTGAGCGAGTGCAGCAGATCAAGGAGGCTATCATTGGCGGCATGGGCAATCGTGAGGCCCTTGAGAAGCACTTCCCCTTGACACCCGCAGAGGAACAAGAGCTTCGCAGATGGTGGATTGAGCGGGCGGGGGGCGGGTAATGCCTACAGATACCCTAGAGGCGGCCTACGGCAGGATATTCGGCTCGATAGAGCCACAAACCCCTGACCAGGTACCCTTATCGGGGCTGCAGCCGGTGCCCACATGGACGGGCCTTCCGATCATGTCGGGCGTGGGTCAGCCGCCGGCCCGGACCATACGGCCGGGGGGGCAGATGCTGGACCAGAGGACTATGGCCCAGCGTGAGGGCATGATTGCCGTAGCCAAGGCGATACAGAATAGGCGACGAGAGGAGGGGCGCGAGTTCGCAAAGCCGCTCTATGATCCCAACATCCCGCTCCTATTCCAACCAACGGCGGTGTCCCCGGCTTCGATGGGTGGACGGATTCAATCGGCCGCAGAGATGCGTCTGGAGGACCGCCGGCGAGAGCACCCTGAGATGCCTGACCTTCGTAGGACCGTCTGGGACTTCATCGGCGAGCAGTACAACGTGGACCCTCGGGCGCCGATATCCCTGCCCCCGGCCGAGACATGGCGACAGATGGGGCCAATCACAGCCGGCCAAAGGTGGGCCGGCACCGACATAAGCATCGGGTTCGATCCCCGCCCCTTGACCAAGCTGTCCCTCGTCTACGCCGCGACCAAGCGGATCAGCTTTGCCGGTGATATGGACTACATCAACAGGCCGGAGGATGTCACCGTAGTTGAGAACTTCCTGCTCAACGCCTACTACGAAGAGGTTCGAGGGAGCACCTTCGGGGCGAAGGTCACGGGCGGACTCATGGCCATGCCGGGCTGGATGGGGGACTTCATAGCGACCGGCGGGGTGGCATTGTTGGGGCGTAAGGCGGGGAAGAAGGCCGCCGGCTACGTCCTGCGGCGTTACGTGAACACGAAGATTGGCTCTCTGTTGGCCAGGGGGGCCGGTTGGGTTGCCGCTGGTGCAGTGCGAACTGCTGCTATGCCTCACCGGCTGGGCGCGGCGTACCTCGAGCAGAGCCTACCGGACGGCTACGACGTTGGGCCTGACGGCTCCATCGCCATCCGCGACACGGACACCACGCCGGCTACGGCGTTCTTCAAGGCGTTCGGCACAGTGATGATTGAGGCGATGAGCGAAGAGGCCGGCGGGGGCATGGGCAGGCTGATGCGGAAGTTCCCCGGTCTGCGCCGCATCTTCATCCCCGCGGCCCGCAAGATCAGGACCGTCATGCCGAAGGCTTACAGCACGTGGATCGGCAAGGGCATCAGCAAGGCCGGCTACAACAACTACATCAGTGAACTCGGCGAAGAGGAGCTGGAGAAGGTACTCAAGGCCGTCACCGGCATCGCTCCTGAACACAAGGGTATGGACTTCTTCGAGCGGGTGATGGGCATTCTGGACATGGAGGAGATGTATGTCTCAGCGGCGGTGCTGGCCGTGCCGGGGGCTATACGTGGGGCGGCAAGCCTCATCAGTGCCAGAGAGCAGCGAATAGCGGCTCCGTTCGACGTGGAACAATTAGCGGCAGATGTCGCTGCGGCAAAGACCACGGATGCCGTAGAGGGTCCCACGCCGGATGGCGCCTTCCGCCAGTGGACCGAGGAGCAGGGCTTCAGTTGGGACTTCCTCCAAGACACAGCGGATGGAAAGGCCGTCCTCAAGGGTCTGGCAAGGCAGTACCGCGACTCACAGGAGGTCCCCAGTGAGAAATCTATCCAGGCGGCGGTGGAGGACCCGGCCGTAGCGTCTTGGGAGCTTCAGGACCAATGGATAGCCAACACGGACGAGGCGGTCGCTGAGGCCAAGATCGATCAGAAGAAGTGGGCCGACAGGCTGCTGGAGATTGCCGGCGGCGACCGGAAGCTAGCGGAGCGGTACAACCGGGCGATAGCCATCTGGTCTGAGATGAAGGACACACCGGGCTACGAGAGCTTGGTTGGCGAGCAGGTCACTGCGGAGGACCGAGCGACGATTGCCCTGGCTCAGGCATTGCCGCAGGAGGCTCAGGACCTCGGCGTCGTGATGGAGCAGGCCCGGGCCGAATCCGGCAGGGCGGGACTCGAAGGCGGCGTAATCAAGACCCTGCGGGACAACTACATCGCCCACTTGTGGGTGCAGAAGAGGCGCCCCGACCAGACGGCGGCGTTTCAGCCCGACACGGCCAGAGCAAAACGCAGGACGCTACCGACCATCCTCGACGGGTGGAACAAGGGGCTCGTGCTGGCCGTCCCGGGTGCAATTGAAGCTACGACGGTAGCGAGGCTACAGGTCGCCCAGGCCATCCAGGACCGCAACCTTATCAAGTTGTCCAAGGCGGAGGGCTTGATGGCCGACAACCAGGTCAACGATGACTGGGTGGAGCTTCAGCACCCCAACTTCAGAAGCTGGCAGTATGCCGGCTACGACGTCGAGGGGGAGGTCTACGGGAAAAACCTATTCGTTGACCAGGAGACGGGCCGGCTGTTTGAGAGCCGAAGGCTCTGGGCTCATCCAGACCTGGGCAAGCGGCTCAATCACATCCTTGAGCCGGGCTGGCAGAGCAAGACAGCCCGGACAATCCTGAAGTATAATGCCATCCTCAAGGCTATCCGGTTGTTGTCATCGTTCTTCCACCATCAGGCGTATCTGCGGTCGTACCTGCTGGGGGCCTACGGGGTCAACGTCACCAGGCCAATCCATGCGGCCAGAGTCGGCTACGCAGCCGGCAAGGAGGCAGCCTACAACTTCGGCCCACAGTTGCGGCTGCTCGTCCGCAACGGCCTGACCTTTGAACTGAACCAGGACTGGGCACAGGAACTCGTGAATGAAAGCACGATCATCGGCAAGACGATCGACAAGCTACCAGTGGCGAAGCAGCTCAAGAACGGCTTGATTCGCATCCGTGACTGGAATACGAACGTCTTGTTTCACAAGTTGGGACCGTTCCTCAAGGTGCAGGCCGCCATTCTTGAGTTCAACTCGCTGCTTCGGCGGCATGAGCAGGAAATCAGGGACGGTAAGCTGACCATCGACCAGGTGGCCAAGTGGGCCGCTGAGCTACTCAATAAAGACTTCGGGGGCTTACACCATCGCAGGATGGGCCGCAGCGAGTGGTGGCAGTCTCTCTTTCGGTTGTTCTTCTTGGCTCCGGACTGGACCGAATCGAACGTCCTCAGCATGTTGGGCGTGCTCAAGAAGGGTGGCGAGGGAGCCATGTATCGCAGGTTCTGGATGCGCGTCTTCATGCGGGGCATGGGTGCGACCCAGATATTCAACGTGATGATGTCCTTCTTCGACGATGAGACGCTCTGGAAGAGGTATCAACTTGCCTGGGAAGAAGGGAATCTCAGGTGGTTGGATGTCGACATCACGCCGATCTACAAGGCCGTGGGTGGCCAGAGCGGCGAGAGGAAGTATTTCAGCCTGATTGGCCACTTCAGAGACCCGATCAAGTTCATGTCCTCGCCGCTCAGGTCTGCTGTCCATAAGGGCTCGGTATTTACCAGCATAGCACTCAACGCCATCACAGGCACAGACTGGTCGGATCGACCGTTTACGGACGTAGAGGAGTTCTGGTCGGGTATGGGCGGGCGAGTAATGGCCGGCCCTGGCGGAAACGTTCGCCTTGGCGGGACTGACCGCTTTCGCACCGTCAAGCCTTGGCGGGGCAGCGAGGGGCCAGTCACCTATGACAACCTGCTGTCATTCCTGATCTACCAAGGTCGCTCCGCGGCGCCAATCCAGGTACAGCAGGCGATGGGCTTCATGCAGGGCGAGATTGCGGGATTTGACGCCATCACCAAGAGCCTGGGCATGATGACATCGACCACGTACCCCAAGAAGAAGACCTTCAGCCTCAAGGACTACCAATGACCAAAGACATCCACGTCGACATATCCAATGCCCTGGACGAGCACCTTCTGGACGCCATTTCCAACGGGGCGCCCCTCCTGGACGAGAAAGGCGACCCAGTCCTGGACGCCGAAGGCAACGCCATTCGCCGGCCACCGTCAGCAGCCATTCTCAACACCGCCCGCCAGAGACTCAAGGACCTCGGCATCACCAAGATCATGGTCGAGGGGGATGCGACGGATGAGATACGCAAGTGGTTGGGTTTGGTTGAAGGGGAGAATCCCCTTGAGACCCTGAAGCTGCCGAAACTAAGTGAAGAGCCGGATGCCGCGACTGGCTAGAGGGCTTGTGGAACACTGAATCGCTGTCCTTGATGGTGAAAGCGCAACGCCCACAACCACCTGCACCACCATTGGTTCCGCCAACTAGTCAACACTGAACGAGCCCACCAGTAGTATGTCCCCGGTGCCAGATCGAAGACCGCCTCGCCGAGAACGTCCGTCGTGGTCTTGGCCACCAGCTTCTGATTGTCAACATCTGAGGTAATCCAGACCTCCACGTTGTGATCCGGCGGGTCGAAGCCGTAGCTGTATCTACTGAACCATCCATGCTCAACCTTGACCCTGATTTCGCTCATAGTGCGCCTTTCCACTGTTCAGGCGGGAACCTCGATGTCATCATGAATGATCTCCGTGGGTTTCTCCTTGATCCACAGTGGGCGTCCCCACATAACCGACCGATCCAGCAGCACAAAATACTGTTCTGGGGGTGAATGCCGCCTTTGACGCCATAGCCAAAATGGCCTGGGTGCCGTCCCAGTGAAACGGACATGCCCCTTCCAGTTCGTTCGTTTCTTGGATGTCACACAGTCATGCGCCCCCAGCCCTGTTGTGAGCCATACAAACGTCCACCGCCAAGGTGTAACGAGATGGAGTTCCATGACGAGTCTCCTGTCCGATGTTCAGATTCCAGGGGTCGACGAGTACCTCGCCCGCCTCAGGGATGACTTCCGCGTCTTTCTAGCCGAAGTCTGGCGCCACGTCAAGCTGCCCCCACCATCCCTCGTCCAGTACGACATCGCCCACTGGCTCCAACACGGACCCACCCGCAGGGGGATCCAAGGCTTCCGAGGCGTCTCCAAGACCTGGGTCACGATCGCCTATCTGCTCTGGCGACTCTTCAAGAACGCCAACGAACGCATCCTGCTGGCCTCCCAGTCGATGGATCACTGCAAGGCCAGCCTCTTCATGGCTCGCCGGTGGCTGGAAACCGTGCCGTTCCTGTCGCACATGATCCCGCTGGGTGTCAGAAAGGGCAAGCAGAGGGACAGCGCCACATTCTTCGATATTCGCAACTCCGAGTATGACCGTGTAGCCACCGTCAGAGCCGTAGGAATCACCGGGCAGTTGCCGGGCGGGCGATCATCCCTTGTCATCCCCGATGACGTAGAGACGATGGAGAACACCTACACCAGGGATCAACGCTACCGACTACGGAACCGGGTGACAGAGTTCGAGAATATCCTGCTGCCAGAAGGCGAGATCATCTACCTGGGCACGCCTCACCACGAGGAGAGCCTGTACGAATACCTGGCCGAAGAATGCGGCTACTCCTTCAGAAGCTGGCCGTCACGGTATCCAGGCCCACACGATGACATCCCGTACCTTTCGCCGATGATCAGAAAACGATTAGACGCCGGCGATGTGGCCATAAGTGATTCCCTGTGGCCGGAACGGTTCAGTAACGAATGGCTCACCGCCAAGGAATTGGCGATTGGTAAGTCCATATTCGCCATGCAGTTCCAACTCATTCGCGGCATGGCGGACGAGAACCTCTACCCCCTCAAACTCTCAGACTTCATTGTTTTCCCCGTCAACCTTCACAAGGCCCCTCAAACCATCGCATGGGGGCAGCGGACAAACACCGGCTCAACCGCCATCGAGGACATCCCCTCCGTCGGATTCGGCACCGACGGCTTCTACGGCCCCATCATGCAGGATGACACATGGCTGCCCTACAGCGGCTGCCGTGCCTTCATCGACCCAGCCGGCACGGGCACCGATGAAATGGCCTGGGCTATCATTGGCCAGCTCCACGGCAATCTGTACGTCAAAAGCGTCGGCGCCGTAACCGGTGGAGCCAACGACAAGAACCTCACCGCCATTGTTGAAGACCTTAAGCGCCATCGTGCGACTGAGGTGTACGTAGAGACCAACTTCGGCGGTGAAATGCTCATCCAACTGCTGCGACCAATCATCGCTAGGGCCTCTTGTAACCCCGGCGAGAACAAGGAGATACCCGAAGGCTGGAACTGCTCCATCGAAGGTGTCCACTCCTCGGGGCAGAAAGAGCTACGCATCATCCACACCCTTGAACCACCCATGAATCAGCATCGCCTCATCATTGACCCCGAGGTCGCCGCCGATAAAGTGCTCATGAAGCAACTCACCCGCATGAGAACCGAAAGAGGCTGTCTCGAACACGATGACCGCGTAGACGCCCTCGCCGGCTGTGTGGCTCGCTTCGCCGGTCTCCTCGACCAAGACGACGCCCATATGGCCGAAGAAAGCCGATTTCGTGATTATGAAGCCTGGATTCGCAAACACCAACCCCATACAATCGGACCAGCACCCACGTGGATCAGGCACTGACCCAAAGGAAACACCATGAGCGATGAGAATACATTTTCGGCCAATCCTAAGTGCCCACAATGCCAAGGGATAGGATACATCATGGGCAAACGTGGAGCACCCCATGTAGGCCCCCTACCCATTGGGATGCGGTCCAAAAGGTCTGGTGGTACCTGTGTGATACCTGTGGAGGACATGGACTGGCAAGACCACCAGGCCCCCTCACTATGGATAAGAAAGCGGTGGATATTGTCAACCTCCACCGAACCGCCGTCTCCCACGTGCTCAGACACATGAGAGATCAAATCGACAACCTGGAAGCCAAATACGGCAATGGGTAAAGGAAACACCATGAGCGATATCGCCCCACCATGCTCAAAATGCAGCGGACGAGGCCATCTGTGGACGGTGAAGTTCTCAGATAGTGAATGCAACACCCGCAATACCCTCGCTGACACAATTCGTGTCCCCTGCCCCCACTGCGAAGACTCAGGCAAGACTGCGCCAGGATGCCCTGTAAGCGAATCTCCACCCCAAAAGGACTCCAACTACCCCAAAGCAGAGAACGCTACGCCACGGGCTGGCTACCCCCCCAAATGAGGAGCTGACGTGGTTATAACAGAGACCACCTGCCCAAGATGCTGCGGCCGCGGATACGTGGACGTGGACGCCGTGGCGACCAATGCTACTCTGCGAAGTAGCGAGGCCACTTCGCTACGAAGCACGAGCCCCTACGTCGTCCGCTGTATGAAGTGCCAAGGCACAGGGAAAAGCCGAATCCGTCCAGTCTGGGAACTTGAACCCTGGGAAAAGCAAGCCAGGAAAGAAGAGCCTCCTACCCCGTTTGACTCCAACAGCTGCGCGTAATCCCTTAGTCTGAGTAGGGGGGGGGATAAAGGGGGGGGGAGAGAGTAACAGCCAACCACAAGGCAGAACTAGCCATCTGGCCGACCACACAAGACGCGATACCACGGAAATGGACTCCAACCCCACCTGAACAAACAAAGTCGCTCAGAAGCAATCCTCAGCAAATGCCCCCCGGGATAATTTCGCAGAAAAATCAGTGAGTGGGCAGTATATACTGAAACTTCGCTGCCATGCCCCCCCTCCCGGGTCCCTACGCACCCCACACAGGCCCATTTGTTGTACCTAAACTTCCCTGCGCCTTGCCTGACAAGGGTTTACGTCAATATTGTGCAGATATTGTGCAACTAGGCTGCCGATAAGCAGTCAAGCCAGACCGTCAACTGCTCACGAATGTGATGTAGGTCACAATTCACTCATATATTCATGTACCGACGTTCATCTTGTTGTTCTGTTCGTTCTCTTCTCTTGCCCACAGGTTATGCACAGGTTATGCAC
>SDBU01000660.1_pt1 | contig 48636 bp, 55 predicted proteins | sample 2277071 | NCBI WGS metagenome assembly SDBU01 (sample SAMN10397929, study PRJNA504765) | marine sediment metagenome | isolation source: marine sediment core GS08_GC12, 126 cmbsf | place: Arctic Ocean: Gakkel Ridge, Loki's castle | collected 2008
TGCCTCCAACAGCAATGAGGTTTTAGGAAATTATATTGGGACAACAGTAACGGGCGAAGCGCCCTTAGGCAATTCAATTGGTATATTTATTTATAGTGCGGCTCAGTACAATAAGATAGGTGATGGCACAGCGGGCGGAAGAAATATAATTTCCGGGAATGATTCCATTGGAGTATTTATCAATACCGCCAACAGCAATGAGGTTTTAGGGAATTATATAGGGACAGATGTAAATGGAACTGCAGATTTAGGAAATACTTCTAATGGAGTATTTATTTTTAGTGCGGCTCAGTACAATAAGATAGGAAACGGCACAGTGGACGGAAGAAATATAATTTCCGGGAATAATTCCAATGGAGTATTTATCAATGGCGCAAACAGCAATGAGGTTTTAGGAAATTATATAGGAACAGATGTAAGCGGAACTGCAGATTTGGGGAATACTTCTTTAGGGGTATATATTTCCAATGCCGCTCAGTACAATAAGATAGGTGATGGCACAGAGGGCGGAAGAAATATAATTTCCGGGAATGATACCGATGGAGTATATATCAATGCCGCAAACAGCAATGAGGTTTTAGGAAATTATATTGGGACGGCAGCGGATGGGACATCTGATCTTGGGAATGATCGTTATGGGATATTTGTTGAGAATAGCGCTGCTTTTAATACCTTCGGTCCATCCAACATCATTGCCTTTAACGGTAATGCGACTTATCCGGATGGTATTCGTATCGCAGGCCCCGGATCAACCGGTGAGGTCATCACACAAAACTCTATTTTCTCGAACTACGGCAAAGGGATCTCATTGGTTAACGGAGCTAATCCCACCACCAGCACGCCGGAAGTATTGTCTGCTGTTTACACTGTAGGGACAATTCAAACCCAAATTACTGGGGAAGGCGCCCCGACTCTTGGCAGTGTTGAAGTATTTAAGGCCGAAGGAAACCAAGGGAAACTATATCTTGGAACTACTACTGCTAATGACACGGGCAACTGGAGTATTTTAGTCTCTTCCTCAGAACTTGTATCAGGGGATGCAGTTGTGGCAACAGGCACTACAGCTAATCCTGAAACTTCTGAATTTTCAACAACCTTTACTGTTACCTTTGTTACAACAACTACAACAACTACAATAACTACACCAACTACAACAACAACTACTACATTGCCTGGTGCTGTTAGCTCTTTTGATATTAGTGTTCCTGCCACAGTTATTGAGGATACTGGTTTTGATATGACAATAACCGCCAGAGACTCTTCAGGCAGTGTTGAAACAGTTGTTAGCGGCACAACCAGTTTAACAGTCGAAACAGGCACAATTACTCCTGAAACAATAGCGTCTGGAGATTTCACCAATGGCCTTTGGACTGGAGAGGTTGTAGTTGATACACCGGGTGGAATAACAATCAATGTAATTAATGGCTCTGCCTGGGGCACAGCCGAAGTAATTGTAATGAATGCAACCAAGGAATACAGCGCAACTGATTTGGGTGTAACTGGCATGTCAATCACAGTGCCAGCAGGCGCGGCATCTGCTGAAGTCTCGGTTACCGCGTCTGAAGCAACAACCGGTCCTGGCAGTGCGCCAAGCGGCTTTTACGTAGGCGGCAAGTTCTTTAGCATCACTGGCTCACCCACTACATTTATGACGCCAGTAACTGTAACAATTCCCATTGATGGACCATTAGCAGATCTAAGGGTCTATTACTGGAACGGCACAGCCTGGAGCAGCGATGGCATTACAGTGGTTTCTTATACTAATACATCGTTGACGTTTACCACCACCCACTTTACTGTGTTTGCCGCAATGGGTGCTTCTGCCAGCAACCTGGTCAGATTTGGCCCTAACCCATACAATCCAAACTCAGGCGCCAATGCCAAGATATGGTATTGGCTCACAGCAGATACTGCAACGAGTATATATATGGTTAATATGACCGGGACATTGATCTGGAAGAGCAGTTATGCTTCAGGCATCAACGGAGGCAGAGCAGGATCTAACAGCATAGACTTTGACGGCAAGGATAGATGGGGGAATTTACTTGGAGATGGAGCGTATATTTATAAAGTAGTACAGGGAGGAAGTAGTATAGGGGGAGGGAAGATAGGCATAATTAAATGACGAATTACCAATTATTAAATGACGAATTAATGGCCAAGCTCCAAAAACTAATTTGGAAATTGTTTATTGTGATTTCATTCGTCATTGTGATTTCGGCATTCGGCATTCCATCCCACGCTTCTTCAGTCATCGATCCCACCGAAATCGGTGTTGGCGCCAGACCATTAGGAATGGGTAAAGCCTTTAACTCGGTAGCAGATGACGGCAGCGCTTTATTCATGAACCCTGCTGGGCTAACAGCAGTTGACAAGTTCAGTATAATCAGCATGAGCGGAAACTTGATCAATGAAGTGCCGTATATGATGTTAGGCGGGGCGTGGAGAGCACCAGCTGGAGTAATTGGGATTGGGTATGTGGGAGCATCAACCGATGGGATTAAGGAAGCGATATTAGTAGGCTCAACTCCAGAAGTGACTGGTAATACAGCTAACTTTGGAGCAACAACATTTGTGCTAAGTTATGCCAATGAAGCAGAAGAGATTAACTATATCAACAAAATAAACTTTTTAACCGACAGAAACGCTAAGGTTGGGGCAAACCTCAAGCTAGTTACGCAAGGCTTTAGCGGCGGAGCAAGTTTTGAAGGCGGCAGCGCATCTGGTTTTGATATTGACCTGGGGACAATTATACCAATCAACGAGACAATCAACTCATCAGTTACTATCAAGAATATTATTCCAGGAAATAATGTAGGCAGCGATGAATTGCCCATGTCAATCATTGGCGGTTTATCAGTTAAATATCCAGAAAGAAACCTGTTAACAGCTTATGACGCGGAGATTAACCAGGAAGGATTCCTCCTTCATTTAGGGGTTGAATGGAATCCAGTCCGTAGCTTATTCTTGAGGGCTGGAATTGACCAAAAAGCAGATGCCTATAACCTGGCATTAGGTCTTGGGACAAAATTCAGGGGTTTTACCTTTGATTATGCCTATCACACCTATGCTGAATTATCAGAATTTACAACGCACTATTTTTCAATAGGGTTTGTTGGACCAGAAGGAAATCTTTAAGATAAAATTGCTTTAGCCACTCGAGAAATTACCCCGGGTTCGCCAAGTTTTGCTCTTAATTTATTAAAAGCTGTTTTCATGTTTTCTTGTCTCGTCGCAGTTTTGAGAATTGCTAGCGCCTCAGTGGCGATCCTTTCTGGATTAGCTTCCCCCATAACAAGTTCAGGGATGGCTTTATGTTCCAAGAGAATATTAGGCATGCTGTAAAAAGGGAGCTTTTCACCAATTTTTAAAATATGTTTACCAATAAAATAGGTTAGGGGAGAGAGTTTATAAACCATGATGTTTGGGGTGCCCAGAATCGATGCTTCAAGATTAATTGTTCCAGAAGCGCAAATAGCCAGGTCAGCTGCGCCTAAAATATCATAAGTGTGACCAACTACTGCCCTGGGGCGAAACTCGCTAATATATTTAAAAATCCTTTTAATCATGTTGGTTGAGGCTCCAGGAATCAAAAATTCTGCCTCAGGGATTTCTTTTTTAATCAGTTCACCAGCTTTTAGCAGAATAGGGAGCAAGCCTGTTATTTCCTGGCTGCGGCTGCCTGGGCAGATGGCAATTATTGGCACATTTGTTTTGCCAACAAACTGTTTTCTGGCAGAATCTTGATCAAGAGTTGGTTTAACAATATCAAGCAATGGGTGGCCAAAATAAGAAACATTTGCTCCGGCTGCTTTATAAGTTTCATTTTCTTTCTCAAAAATAGCAATTATCTGGTCAATTGTTTGGGCGACCTTTTTAATGCCTTTAGCTGTGCCCCAAAGCCATTCCTGAGGGGCAATATAGTAAACCGTTTTAATCCCTTGCTTTTTGGCAGCCTTGGCCAGGGGCATATTAATGCCCTGGGAATCAACTAAAATAATCAAGTCTGGTTTTTCTTTTTTCATCAGATCGATCATTTTTCGGTAGGTTAAGTAAATGGGGAACAGATTGGGCAGGGCTTCGGCAATGCCAACTGTGCCAAGTTTGCTGATGTCAAATTTTACGTCGACACCTTCGGCCAAAAGCTTTTCTGAGCCCATGCCAAAGAAATAAATGTTAGGGTCCAGCTTTTTAAGCTCCCTGACTAAATATGTGGCGTGAATATCGCCGGAGACCTCTCCGGCTGAGATCATAATTTTCATATGCCTAATTCCGGGATTTCTGGAATTATTAATTCTTCAACCTCTTCTTCAATCGCAGTTTTCTTGCTAATGCCTCGTTTGCTTTCTTTTTTAAGAAACTTGACAATATCTTCAATTTCTGGCAAAGGGCGCAAACGTTTCTTGATCTCTGCTGCCGCCTTAGCTGTGTTGTTGCCAGATTCATAAATTATTTTAAAGGCTTTTTTAATCTCGGCAATTGATTCATTGGAAATTCCGTGGCGCTGGAGGCCAATTGAATTAACGCCCCTGATTTGAGCTGGGCTGCCCTCTACCATCATAAATGGTGGTAAGTCCTGGGTCACTTTTGTCTGGGCACCAACCATGGTGAGCCTGCCTATTCTTACAAATTGATGAATGCCAGCCAATCCGCCAATAATAACCTGGTCACTTATCTCTGTATAACCGGCTAGGCCAACATAGCCGCCGATGACAACCTGATTGCCAATTGTACAGTTGTGAGGGATATGGGCATGGACCATGATAAAGTTTTCATTGCCAATAATTGTTTTGCCGCCTTCACCTGAGGGTAAATGTATGGTGACGAACTCACGAATAATATTTTTGTCACCAATAATTATTTCGCCTTTTTCGCCTTTGTATTTATAGTCTTGGGGTGGGGCGCCAATGCTGGTCCCCTGAAAAATTTGGTTATCTTTGCCAATGTTTACCCAGCGAGAAATATTGCAGTACGGACCAACCTTGGTTCCCTCGCCAATTTTAACCTCCGGGCCAATCACTGCGTATGGACCAATTTCTACGTTCTTACCGAACTCTGCTGTTTTGTGTACTGTTGCTGTTGGGTGGATTTTTACGCCGCGACTTTCTGTTTCAACAATGGAAAAGGTAAATTCTCCTTCGGTAACCACCTTCCCTTCAACCAGTGCCCTGCCTTTCATTTTACCCAGGCTCCCTCTAGACCACAAAGCTTCAACCTCAAGTCTTAATTGGTCACCTGGGACAACAGGCTTGCGGAAGCGAACACTGTCAATGCCGGCAAAATAAACAATTTTTCCCTCAGTTTCCATGCTTGTAAGGGACATGACTACTCCTGCTTGAGCAATGGCTTCAATAATCAACACGCCAGGCATAACCGGGTGATTAGGAAAGTGCCCCTGGAAAAAGGGCTCGTTCATAGTGACGTTTTTTATGGCAACCGCACGCTTGCCCTCTTCCAATTCAATTATGCGGTCAATTAAAAGAAAAGGATAACGATGGGGGATGATTTTTGCGATTTCCTTTATATCCATTACAGTCATGCTTGTTTTAGCCTCCTTAATAATTCTGTGTTTAATTTATGTCCAGATTTAACTGCCTTAAAATGACCCCAAATAGGCTGGCCAAGCAGGGCCAGGTCACCAATTAGGTCAAGCACCTTGTGCCTGACTGGTTCATCAGCAAAGCGCGGCTGGTTAACATAGCCTTTCTGGCTTAAAATCAGCACATTTTGTTCTGTCGCGCCGCGGCCCAAGCCTGCTTTTTTTAGGGCTTCGTGCTCTTCAATATAGCCAAAGGTGCGTGCTGGGGCAATTTCAGCCGAAAAGTCCATTTGCCCAAGCTCAAAGCTGATTTTTTGCTCCCCAACTGCTGGAAAGTTTACCATAAAATCGACCTTAAATCCATTGTACGGCAGGGCCTCTAGCGATGCGGTAGCGTCAGCAACTTGAATCGCTTGTTGGATCTTATAAATGTTTTTTTCTCTGTTTTGTTGCGTTATGCCAGCCTGTTTTATGGCGATAACAAAGGGTAAGGCGCTGCCGTCAAGGTTTGGAATTTCTTCGCCCCCAACCTCTATTTTTAAATTATCAAGGCCCAAACCATAAATTGCGGCCAAGAGATGCTCGGTAACCGAAATTCCCTTAAGGCTTGTGCCTCTTTTGGTCGAAACTAAATTATCAATGCTGGCAAGTGTCTCCTCACCATTATTTATAAACCTTATTCCGTAATCTTCATCAGCAGGCAAAAGTTTAATTTTTGTATTTTGACCAGAGTGGATAGCTACGCCAGAAAGCTCTATGGGCTGGACAATTGTTTGCTGCATCATATTGGTTCAGGGCTCCTGATAGGTACGTTCTCTTTGTCGCCGTATAACTTATAGAAACTCTTGATAGTTTCTTCTTTAATTTTTTTTGTTTTTTCAAAAACAGTGCGTGTAACCTCGGTGCGAAAGGGGATATCCTGGTCAATTACTGCTTTAAGCGATATGGGGACAAACTTGCTGCTTCCCTCAGGCTTGCCAAAAATCTTAACCTTTGAAAATTTTACATTTTTCTTTGGCAAAGTGCCATAGACTTTAAAAGATAACTTTCTATCTGTAGCCGTGGCCTTAATCAGAATGGGGAAGGAGGCATCATTTTTAAATTTTAAATCTATGTGCCCCGGATAAACGGCGGCATCCCTGCCCAGGGGATAGATATTAAAATAAAATGAATGGTTCTTTCGTTCCAAAACTTCCAGGTCAGCCAGGGAGACGGCATTGTAAAGGGTCGTGGCTATTTGACACGCGCCGCCGCCCAGGGTTGGCACTAGTTCGCCATTAATAATAACAAAGGCTTCTTTAAAACCGTTTTCTTCTGTAACGTCTCCCAGCAGGTCAACCGCGGAAAAAGTTTCCCCAGGCATCAAAAGGGTGTTGTCAGCGCGTTCAGCGAGCAGCTTGATATTGTGAATGCGGTTTTTTGAATCGTGTGAACCATAGTATGTGGTATAACCTGCCAAATAGTTGGCCGGGGGATGAGCTCGCAGTTCTTCTTCCGTTACCCTGGCCATGATGTAATCGATTTTAAGGTAAAATGTCTTTTTACCCTTGAGAAGACCCCTTTTAACGGAGGCAATGGTTCTTTTTATATTTAGTTCTTGTCCGGGCGTGTCAGGGGTGATGTGATAGGCGCCTGTCTTTTCTTCAAATTTAATTGTTGCTTCTTTTGACGCTGCCTGGATTTCTTCGGCAAGAACACTTAGCACCGAGCTTAACCGTTTTTCGTCAACCGTAAAAAGCAGGGGGGTAAAAGTTGCGCCTTCGCTCATGCGATATCTTAGCTCGTCAAAATAATTGGACCTGCGAGAAAGCCGGAACGCCAGTTTTACACTGGCCGGCCTGTCTATGTCAATGCCGATCTTTTCAGGCGCAAAATGCACAAAGGCGGTAGGCGTTTCCAGGGTAACTAACTTGCTAAATAATTGAGAGGCAGTATATCTTTGCAGTTTTTCAACAGCTTGATCTTTAGTTAAATAGGAAACATCCACACCACTGATAAAGCTTTTAGCTGGGAGCCCGCTGCGGGTTTTAATGAAATCATAAGCAATTAAGGAAAGGCTGAAAACCACTAAAACCAGGGCAACTATTCCGAGGATTTTTATTATTGTTCGCATACAAGCCCCTAATAATGAAGAAGTCCCGAAAATCGGGACTTCTTTCATAGAATTTGCTAAGGACGCAAATTATTCAATAATTTTAGAAACAGCGCCTGCGCCAACTGTGCGGCCGCCTTCTCGGATAGCAAAGCGCAGACCTTCTTCTACCGCAACTTCATTTATTAATTCAACGGTCATCGTGATGTTGTCGCCTGGCATAACCATTTCTACTTTGTCCGGCAACTTAATTTCTCCGGTTATGTCTGTGGTTCGAATAAAGAATTGAGGCTTGTAGCCATTAAAGAAAGGGGTGTGCCTGCCGCCTTCTTCCTTCTTTAGAACGTAAACCTGGGCTTCGAACTTTTTGTGTGGTTTAATTGATCCAGGTTTAGCAATAACCATGCCGCGTGTGAGGTCATCTTTTTCAACACCGCGCATGAGCAAGCCAACGTTGTCCCCAGCTAAACCTTCGTCCAATGTTTTGCGGAACATTTCAACGCCAGTAACAACTGCCTTTTTGTGGGAACCAAGGCCAATGATTTCTACCTCTTCACCAACCTTAACCTTTCCTCTTTCGATTCTGCCGGTACCTACGGTCCCACGACCGGTAATGGTGAAAACGTCTTCAACTGACATTAAGAAAGGTTTGTCCAGGGCTCTTTCTGGGATAGGGATATAATTGTCCAGAGCATCTAATAATTCCTGGATAGCCTTGCCTGACTCACCACCTGGATCTTCCATAGCTTTTAGCGCTGACCCTTTAATGATCGGGATGTCATCTCCTGGGTACTCGTACTTTTTAAGCAAGTCTCGGGTTTCTACTTCAACCAGTTCAATTAACTCTTTGTCATCAACCATGTCGCATTTGTTAAGGAAAACAACCATGGCAGGAACGTTAACTTGACGGGCGAGTAGAATGTGTTCTCTGGTTTGAGGCATGGGGCCATCAGCAGCAGAAACAACCAGGATAGCGCCGTCCATCTGGGCTGCGCCGATAACCATGTTCTTAACGTAGTCTGCGTGGCCCGGGCAGTCAATATGGGCATAGTGGCGTTTATCTGTTTCATATTCAACGTGGGCAATAGCAATTGTAATACCGCGGGCTTTTTCTTCCGGGGCAGCATCGATTTCATCGAAAGCCTTGGCCTTGGCCATGCCCTTTGCTGATAAATATTTTGTGATTGCCGATGTTAATGTGGTTTTCCCGTGGTCAACGTGTCCAATCGTCCCAACGTTTATGTGCGGTTTCTTTCTCTCAAACTTTTCTCTAGCCATTTTTTCTCCTCCTAATTTGGGCGTCTTTTTTCGACCCAATAATTAATTTTTTGGCGACAATGATTTATTATACACTATTACCCCGGGGGGTTGTCAACACCCGGAATAGCCCCCGACCGGAGTTGAACCGGTGACCTCATCCTTACCATGGATGCGCTCTACCAACTGAGCTACAGGGGCGTTGTTAGATATCAGTATATCAGAGAATCAGAAGATCAGACAAGTTCTGACTTTTTGAAAATGGGATCGAAATCGTATTTTTCTAAAGCTTTGGCCGAACCTTCTTCACGATCCACAACGGAAATAACCTTAACAACTTTGGCTCCCGCAGCTTGCGCAGCTTCAATTGCTTGAAGGGCCGAGGCGCCGGTTGTGGCTACGTCTTCAACAATAACTACATCCCAACCAGACTCAATTATTCCTTCTATTTTTTGGCCTGTGCCATGTTCTTTAGCTTTCTTTCTGACAATAAACCCAGGGATATCACTTAAGGTGACAACTGCAGAGGTTATAGGGTCAGCGCCTAAAGTTAATCCGCCAATTGCATCAACTCTTGTTTCTTTGATTTTATCCAGGATGATTTTAGCAATTAAGCGGGCGCCTTCGGGATGAAGCGTAACCTTGCGGCAGTCAACATAAAAATTGCTTTTCTTGCCTGAAGAGAGGGTAAAGTTGCCGGTTTTAACCGCCCCTGTTTCTATGAGCAGTTTTTTTAGCGCTTCTTTTTCCTGCATTACTTCCCTTTGCTAAACGACTCAAAAGCCCGCAGCACTTCCAGCGGCAGGGCAACAATAACGGTGTTTGATTGGTCAGAACTTAAATCGTTGATCGTTTGTAATGTTCTAAGATGGAGCGCTCCGTCAGCTGCAGACAGTATTTTGGCGGCTTTGGACATATTGTCTGCAGCAATAACTTCGCCTTCAGCTTTAATAATCACAGCGCGTTTTTCCCTTTCTGCCTCTGCCTGTTTAGCCATAGTGCGCTTCATGTCTTCAGGAAGAATGATATCTTTTAGCGAAACATCAACCACTTGAATGCCCCAGGGATCTGAGGCTTTGTCAATAATCTGTTGGATTTTGTTAGCGAGGTTTTCTCTTTGGCTTAAGACCTCATCCAGGCTGCCTTCTCCCACAATATTGCGCATGGTGGTTTGGGCCAGTTGGGACATGGCAAAATAAAAGTTTTCAACTTCAATCACAGATTTTTCAGCCGCTTTGATTTTATAATATATAACTGCGTTGATCCTGACAGAGATATTATCGCGCGTCATGGCTTCCTGGTCAGGCACGTCAACAGCCTTAACCCTGACATCAACCCGGGTAAAACCTTCAAAAATAGGGAAAACCAGGTGCCAGCCAGGCTCAAGAATGCCAACGTATTTACCTAGACGAAATTTTACACCACGTTCATACTGGTTAACCTGTTTAATTGAAATTATCAGCAGGAAGATTATTGGAAACAATAAAGGGCTTAATGCAAACATGTTTATACCTCCGAAAAATTGCTAAATACTAGTATAGCGTCCTTTGTGAATTTTGCCAAGTACCTGAGTAGAGCTTGGGGTAAAGAAAAAGGGCCCCTAAAAATATTAGGGACCCTTTATTAAACTATTTTGATAACCTTAAATCTTGTCTTTGACTTTAATGACTGCCCAGCCCATTGCCAGGAAGCCCAAGATAACCATGTATATAGTAATAATGATGTTGAGCAGGCTAGCAATTGCAGGAGGAAAATACTGTAAGATCATGGATATAACCATGATAATTACGGCGTTTACTAATATAACTAGGAAACTTCTCCACCATACAGCCCAACCTAAACTCAAAGCTTTAACACTAAAAAGATCCTTTATAATATTACCCACAGGTTCACCTCCTTTTATTGTCTAAATATGGTCAAAAATTAGTCTGTTGCCAGGGCAAGCACAAGTAAACCGACTAGAACCAAGCCTAAGCCAATGCTGCCGCGAATAATAACCAATAGATCTGGCCACCATAAATAGAGGGTATATGCACCAAGGCTAATAATAGCGAGGGCAAGGATGAGTTTAATAAGTTTTGCCAGCATAAAAAATGCCCCCTTTCAATGGTTTGGGGGCATTATATCAGCTGGCTATTATTGAAGCAAGCAGTGTTTACTCTTCTATGGTTAAGCTGGCAACTTTGCTAATTTCTTCTTCCCTTTCAGCCAAAATCTGGGTTAAGGGGATCTTGATCCAGCCTACATAAGTGTAGACAAAAGGGCCGATGCCAAAAGAAATCTTGACCTTGTACCAGTCATAGTCTTCTGAAACATCAAGCAGCTTGACCTCGATTGGAATAGCAAAAATCAGGTTAGAATTCTTGGTCGGTTCAGAATAAAGCTCTTTAAGCTCTACATTTAATGGGTCAGATTCAGCGGGATTAAGACTGTCCTCTACAGCAGCCCCTGCAGTAGAAACTAATAGTCCAAATAGTAACGCTCCGGCAATCCATTTTTTCATGTTGCTCACCTCTTACCTTTCTTACTATATATATCGTGTTAGAAAGGGAAAAACTTGCGTTTTTTAGAACTTGATAAGATCCTTAAGCTTGTCCTTGGCTGCTTCTTCCAGCTTCTTTTTAGCCTCTTCTGCAAGGCGGTTCTTTTCTTCTTCTAGCTTCTTTTTGGCTGCTTCTTCCACTTCTTTTTTCTTGGCATCGATCTTGAGTTTGACCTTTTCAACGGCTTTTTCAACTGGTTTTTCTAATATAGGGACCGGGATGGGCCGCTTTAAATTGCCTTTCAATTCAAAGATTAATTCCAGCCAGCCGTTGTCATCGCGGAACAAATTATATTCCCTAGACAGGCCCTTGGTGGCAGAAGGAGAGGCGCGCAAACTCAGGCGGTTGCCGTCAACATATTGCAGCTTGCTTAAATCCAGTGCCCCATCAAAATTAACCCCAAGGTCATGGTCAAGCAGTTTGAGGTTTTTAATTGATACGATCTGATTTCTCATGGAAAAGTCAGCGGAAAGTTCTGAGATATTTAAATCCTGTTTTAACCCTGGGGTCTTGATTTTATCTGCAATAGCATCGATCATTTTTAAGCGTTTTAATTCACCGTTTTTAAGCGACAAGGAGCCTGAGGCAACCAGATTTGCCATAATGTCAGGAACTTCTACCCCGCGGCCAGAAACGGAGGCAGAAATATCAAGGCTGCCGTAAACTTTATCAATTAAATCTTCGTGATCTTCTAGTTTTGTCAAAAAAGTGCTGACCACAGCATTAGAGAAAGGGGAGGCGTTAAGGTTTGTTAAGGATAAAGCATCGACCCTATAACTTAAACCAGGTGTAGCCAGGTTAACAATCGCTACACCGATTAGTTTACCGTTGTAAATATTTATTTCCTTGATATCAGCGGTAAGTTTTTTGTTAGCAAGTTTGACGCCTAAGTTTATCTTGTCTGCCTCAAAACCTAAAACAGACACATTGCCAATATCTATGGTCCCATTAACTCCCAGCTTATAGGGCAGGCTAGCTAGTGACTTATCAACTGTTTTTGTTAGCTCTCCTTTGGCAAGTTTTTTCTTTTTTGGGGCAGATGCGCCCGCTGTAAAGACTGCCAGGAGGGGATCAACAGAGAGTTTTTTTGATGAAATAGCAAAATCAATTTGCGGCCCGGTTTTCCAGCGTGAGACAGCTGCCGAAATATTAGCTTTTTCTCCAGCCACGCCCAGGCTTAAGGATGGCAGTTTGAGAACTTCATTCTTTAAATCAATGCCGATTTTGCCAGCGAGTGATAGTGGGATATCTTTGCCTTGATAATTAACTGTGGCCTTAAAATTAAGCCCAATCGGCTTGAGCATGGCTAAGGTAATGCCAGAAACTGTCAGGTCAGCATCTTTTAACTCAACGCTTGTGCCTGTCCCATAATCAGCGTAAGTGATTTTTCCATCACGAATTGAAAACGTATTCATGACAACTGAGAATCCGGCTTCCTTCTCCTCAGCCTTCGCCTTGCTTGTCCCGAGCGACTTGTCCCGAGCCATGCCGAGGGAAGTCGAGGGAGCCTTTTTCTTTTTTTCTCCCGTCATGTCAGAAAAATTAAATTCCCCACCAGCGCTCTTTTCAATCAAAACCTCTGGTTTTACTAGACGAAACTCTGTGATGATGACCTGGCGTTTAAAGATAGGCCAAAAAGCGTAATGCAATTCAATGCTGTCTGCGGACACAAATGGTTTTTTAGCAAACCCCGGGCGATTACTGATTGATAACTTTTCCAGTTTAATTCCAGAGAAGATGTTAAATGATACTTTTTCAACGGTAACTTCGCGGTTAATCGCTTCTGATATTTTGGCAACAGCTATATCTTTGATTTTTTCAAGGGGCAGGAAAATGGGCAGGGCAATCGCACCAGCAATTAGTACAATTAACAGAATTCCAACAATGATTCCAATCCATTTTAATAATTTTTTCATTGAGAACACCTCGTGGAGATATTATAACATTTGTTGAAATGGTTGGCGAGTTGCCGGGTTACGGGTTGCGGGTTTTGAGATACCTGATTAGACCGAGGCAGAGTTTGCGAGTGGATAGCGCTTGGTTATAGGTCTTTTGAAAATCATCTTTTGATATATAGTCTTTATCAAGAGCAACATACAGATGAGATTGGAGTTCGGAAGCAGACCTTCTTGAATATGATAAAAATTGGATAAAATGCTTTGTTGAGCCGCTGTCAAAACCCTCAGCAATGTTAGCCATAACGGAAACAGCTGCTCTTTGAATTTGATTTGTTAACCCAAAGTCTCTAGAAAAAGGCCTTTTATTTGTTGGGTCGTAGATTTGTTTTGTTAATTTTCTCGCTTCTTTCCATGCATCCAATTCTTCAAAGTTTTTGATTCTCATAGTTAACTTCCCTAGATTTAATTTCCAACTATACAGCTATTTAACCTAGAAGCAACATTATTGCCAGGTTGAATATCTTTTGTTTCATTTCTATCAAGACAATAAAAATCCCTGTGAAAACAATAAAAATCAACACTCGTAACCCGCCAACCCGAAACTCGTAACTTCCCCCAACTGTCGAAATCACGACACTGCCCCTTTTCCAAGAAAATTAAAATGGTATAATATCCGTACTATGAAAAAAGGCATCTCAATCCTCGGCTCAACAGGTTCCATTGGCAAACAGACCCTTGAAGTTATCTCAATCTTTCCCAGCAGTTTAACTGTTGTTGCTCTAGCGGCTAAAGATGAGGTTGATTTAGTTGTTGAGCAGATCAAAAGGTTTTCCCCAAAAATTGTTTCAGTTGAAAATGATGCTGTAAAACAAAAAGTTGAGCAAAAGTTGGGAGCCAGCAAGGTTCAGATTCTCACAGGACAAGAAGGCCTGATGAAGGTTGCGACAATTGCCGAAGCCAAAATGGTTGTAGTTGCCATTCCTGGGTCGCTCTGTTTAGTCCCAGTAATTGAAGCGGTAAAACTCAAAAAAGATATTGCTTTAGCCACAAAAGAAGTTTTAGTAGCAGCTGGCGAAATATTTATGCAGGAAGTTAAAGCTGCGGGCGTCAAAGTTTACCCAATCGATTCAGAACACAGCGCGATTGCCCAGTGTGTACGTGGAGAAGACCCAAAGACAATTAAGAAAATTATTTTGACGGCTTCTGGCGGGCCATTTCTTAAAACCCCACCTGAAAAGTTAGCTGCCATGACTGCCAAAGACGCGCTTAAACACCCAACCTGGAAAATGGGACCGAAAATTACCATTGATTCAGCCACTTTAATGAATAAGGGCTTTGAAGTTATAGAAGCCCATTATTTGTTTGGCCTGGATTATTCCAAGATAGAAGTTGTTATCCATCCCCAAAGCATTATTCACTCCATGGTTGAATTTGTTGACGGATCAGTTAAGGCGCAGCTTGGAGCGCCAGATATGCGCGTGCCAATCCAGTACGCCCTGCTGCAGGAAACCAGAATGCAAAATATGTGGAATAAAATGAGCTTTGCTAACGCTATGCAATTTACTTTCCAGCCGCCCGACAGACAAAAATTTCCTTGCCTGCAATATGCCTATGATGCTGGCAAGAAAAAGGGAACCCTGCCAGCAGTTTTAAACGCAGCCAATGAAGAAGCCATAAAATTATTCCTCAAAGGAAAAATTAATTTTGCGGAAATTGCGACAAAGATAAAAGAAGTGTTCGATAAACATCAAAACAAAGAAACCCCTTCCTTAGATGATATCCTGGCAGCGGACAAATTTGCCCGCGAATCCCTGCTGTGATATACTGTTTTCCGTCATGAGTAAGAAGAAAGTCGACCTTGAAACGTTAAGACACTCCGCCTCTCATATTATGGCTCAGGCTGTGATTGAGCTGTTTCCTGGAGTTAAATTAGGCATCGGGCCAGCGATTGAGAATGGTTTTTACTACGATTTTGAGATTGCCGAACAGTTAACCCCGGAAGATCTTCCCAAAATTGAAAAGAAGATGAAGGAAATTATCAAGGCGAACCAGAAATTTGAACGTCTTGAAATGTCTAAACAAGATGCCATCAAGGTAATGGAAGAGCGAGGGGAAACTTACAAGGTTGAACTTCTGCATGAAATTGAAGGTGAGAAAGTGAGCCTTTATAAAAATGCTGATTTTATTGACCTTTGCCGTGGGCCGCACGTAGAAAAAACCGGTGACATCAAGGCTTTTAAGCTGCTGTCAATAGCTGGCGCTTACTGGCATGGGATTGAAGGCAACCCAGTTATGCAGAGGATTTATGGGGCGGCTTTTAATACTCAAAAAGAGCTGGATGAGCATCTTAAGAATCTTGAAGAGGCGAAAAAGCGCGATCACCGCAAGTTAGGTAGGGAGCTTGATCTTTTTTCTATTCACGAAGAGGCAGGAACGGGCTTTGTTTATTACCATCCTAAGGGAACAGTCATAAAAAATGTTATCGAGGACTTCCTGCGCAGGGAAAATCTCAAACGCGGCTATGAAATGGTTTCTATCCCTCATATAGCAAAGATTGACCTGTTTAATACTTCCGGCCATACCAACTATTACCGCGAAAACATGTATTTTATGCAAATTGATGAACAAGACTATGTGATCAAACCTATGAATTGTCCAGGTCACATTCTCATTTATAAGAGAAAGACCAATAGTTACCGCGATTTACCGGTCCGTTATTTTGAATTGGGCACGGTTTACCGCTATGAAAAATCCGGGGTTTTACATGGTTTGCTGCGAGTTCGCGGCTTTACCCAGGACGATGCCCATATCTTTTGCCGTGAAGATCAATTAGAAGATGAAATCATTTCTGTTTTAGAATTTGTTGATTATGTGATGAAGGTCTTTAAATTTGAATACGAAGTTAATCTGTCAACCCGGCCGGAAAAATTTGCCGGTACTGAAGAAAACTGGGAACACGCGACTAATGTTTTGAAAAAAGCCTTAACTGACAAGAAAATTCCATTTGAAATTGATCCAGGGGCAGGGGTGTTCTATGGCCCCAAGATTGATATTAAATTCAAAGATGCAATTGGCCGGACCTGGCAGGGGCCAACTGTTCAAGTTGATTTTAACCTGCCCAAGCGTTTTGACCTATCATACGTTGCGGAGGATGGACAGAAAAAACAGCCTGTTATGGTCCACCGGGCAATTTTGGGCAGTATTGAGCGATTTTTAGGTGCCTTGATTGAGCATTACGGCGGGGCTTTTCCTGTTTGGCTGGCGCCGGTTCAGGTAACGGTCATGACAATTGCTGACCGCCATAACGAGTATGCGGAAAATATTGGCCAAAAACTAAGAGAAAAAGGTTTTCGCGTTGAGCTTAATTTGCGCAAGGAAAAGATTGGGGCAAAAATCAGGGACGCGCAAATGCAAAAAGTCCCTTACATGATAATTATTGGGGATAAAGAGCAAGAAGCCAAGAAAATCGCGGTCAGACATAGAAGTAAGGGTGATTTAGGGGCAGTTGAACTGGATAGCTTTGTCTCTGACCTGTCGACAGAGATAGACAACCGAGCCTAATTTATAGTATAATGGAGTTCTAGGGGGAAGAAGAAGTATTAGATATTATATAATTAACGAACGGATACGCGGCAGGGAAGTACGGGTCATTGACGAGACAGGTAAACAGCTAGGAGTTTTAGCCACCGCTGAAGCAATCAAGATAGCTCGCGAGCGTGGGTTTGATTTAGTCTTAGTTACCCCCGGAGCAGAGCCGCCAGTTTGCCGTATTGCAGATGTTGGCAAACTGAAGTATGAACAGCACAAAAAAGAAAAAGAAACACGTAAGGCCCAGCGCGGCGGGTCGCTTAAAGAAGTTAAGCTTTCTCCAAAAATTGCGCAGCATGATTTTGATGTTAGGGTAAACAGGACCCTGGAATTTTTGGAGAAAAAGCATAAGGTAAAGATTTCGATGTTTTTTCGGGGCAGAGAGAATGCCCATGTTGATGTTGGGATGAGGGTAATGAACCGGTTTTTGGAAACAATTGCGGAAAAAAGCAAGGTTGAATCCCCTCCGAGAAAACTGGGAAAAAATTTAATTACTATAGTTGTCCCAAAGTAGGAGTGACAGATGCCAAAACAAAAAACAAGAAGAGCGGCTGCAAAAAGATTTAAGATAACAAAAACAGGCAAGGTTCTTCGCCGCAGCGCTAATAAGAGACACTTGCTTGAATGTAAGTCTAAGAAGATGAAATGCGCAGCACGGAAAGCCAGCTTGGTTGCAAGCGCAGACATTGCTCGTGTTAAGCAGATGTTGCCAGGAGGATAGGATAAAATGGTTAGAGTAAAACGAGGCGTTGCCTTACGTAGAAAAAGAAAAAAAACTAGAAAGCAGGCCAAGGGTTTTCGCGGTGCCCTGCGCACCCAGCACAGGCGACGCAGCCAAGCGCTTCTTAAGGCAAAAAAACATGCTACCAGGCATCGCAAAGAGAAAAAACGTGAAATGCGCGGGCTTTGGATTATTCGTATTAACGCAGCTGTTCGCCCGGCTGGTATAACCTACAGCAGATTTATTGCGGGTTTAAAGAAGAAGAAAATTAGCCTGGATCGACGCGCCCTGGCGGATCTAGCCGCAAACCACCCAGAAGACTTTGCCCAGATAATTGAGGCAGTCAAAGCTTAATGATCGAAATGCAAGTCGGGGGGCTAGGTTTTGACCCCCGCAACTTATCTCCCTTAGTTCTCCTGCGCGACCAAGAGGAATTAAACTTTTTACCTATCTGGATTGGTGTATTTGAAGCAGCGGCTATTGCGATGGAGCTTCAGGAAGCAAAACCGCCGCGGCCAATGACCCACGATCTTTTGAAAGAAGTGATTTCAAAGCTGGGCGGGGAAATTCAACGCGTTATTATTAGCGACGTTAAAGAAGGCACCTTTTTCGCGGTAATTGAAATTCAAAAGGATAAGAAAATTATTAAGCTTGATACCCGACCGTCTGACGCAATTGCCCTGGCTGTGCGAACTCACTGTCCAATTTTTGTTACAGAAACAGTAATGATGCAGGCTAAACTGGTTAACGCAGAAAAAGACGAAGAAGAAACTAAAAAGTTTAAGGACTTTATCCAGAACATGAAGCCCGAAGACTTCACCAAGTATTATAAGAAGGACTAATCAGCTTCTCGAAATCAGAATCACGCCTACAATTATTGCTCCTATTCCCATCCAGCGAATCAGCGTGACATTTTCTTTGAACAGGATCATTGATGCCATGGCCACGATAATATAGGCAACGCTAACCATGGGGTAAACCAGGCTTAGTTCCATTCTTGAAAGAATCACTAGCCAAAAAACCGAGCTTAAGCCAAAACAGGCTAATCCGGCAAAAACAAAGGGATTGAGGAAGATAGGGATCAACCTGGTTAATAATTGGCTGACTGGGAACGTGCCAAAAAGCAGCATGCCTTTTTTCATTAACAACTGTCCAGCCACTGCCAGTAAGATTGACGTTCCTAGTAAAAGATAATTGACCATTTAAGGGCCCTCCTTTATAGTTCCTGCCATTTAAGGCTTTTAAACGGCGGGTTGGAAAAAGTCATTTTTAAAACAACAACTGCTTTATGTTTATAGCCCACCGAATAAAAATGCTTTTTGCCTTTTTCCCTGATCAGCTTAAAATAGCCAGCCCCAAGATCCATGCGCTGACCAACTGCGTAATGCACTAACCATGGGACACTATCAGTTATGTAATAGGGCAGGTCAGTGTGCCAGTTTGGGTTATGCACCAGCTCAACCTTGCCTTTTTCTAAACCTGCTTCAGCCAGATAAAAGGCCTGTGCCCTGGCAAAGATATTGCTGGCACTAGCATAGTGATTATAGACGATTTTAGCTAGGAGTGCACCCAGAACTGAAAAAGCCGCGATAATAAATATTACTGTAATTAAAGCAATGCCTTTTTTCATTTTAATTCCTTGAGAAAACTGTGGTTGATAAACTGCCTGTTTTGATTTTAACCAGGTTGTTGCCAAGATATGAAAAAACAAGTGTGCTGATATCCCCCACATCAGTTAGGTAGCTGGAATATTTATTCTTTTTTCTTCTTACCTTGTTTTTATATAAGCTGTATTCAATAGTATCTAGGCCAATTTTGAGCAATAGTTTGTCTTTATCTGACCCTGGCAGGATCTGGTCAGCTGATTTGATGTCAGTTGTTATTTTTGAAATTACCATAGTGCCAATTTGTTCTCCTTCAATAGTTGAAACAAGCCTGTCCCACATGTTTACTTCCTGGCCAAAAGTAAAAAAGATAGTGCCCATAAGCACGGCAAAAACACTCAGGCTAATAATTAATTCAACCAGGGTAAAACCCGGACGTTGCCTGGCCATCAATATTTACTCCTTAGGGTGTATAGCTTTAGAGGCAACCTAGACGGATCCCATTTCAACTCAAGACTAATCTGGGTTAAATTAGCCAGAACAGTAATAACTGTAATTTTCCCAGCCCCCATGGCAAAGGTTCTTCCACTTAAGCTTGGCAGACTGTAAAATGAAGTGGATCTAATTTCTTCCATCTTACTTTCAATAGTGTAAGCTGCTTGATTAAGTTCCGACGCTTTCGCAACTGAGGCTGCGCCGTATTTTAAGATATAAGCAAAGCCGATAGTGGCGGCTAGAAACAACAGCGCTGCTACTAGAACTTCTATTAATGTAAAGGCTCTTTTATTCAACTCTTATCCTGCCGACTGACGAAACAATAATTTTTTTACTTTGGCCCAACCTGTTTTGCATCATAATTGTACCACTACTGCCAAAGGCCGGGTTGCCTGAAGCTGAAAAATATATTGGTTTAGTTTTAATAAATTTTATACCTGACGGCAGCCTTGTCTTGGTTGGGTCATAGCATAGAGTTTCTTTTTGCGTTAAGGCCTGACTTTGTGTTAATCGTAAATCTGAAACAATTAATTTAGCGGAAGCATTAAGGTTGAGCAAGGAGGAGTAGCGGGATAAGTTGGGAGCTGCCGCTGCAAAGACAAAAGAAATCAAACCAATTACAATTAGTAGTTCAATAAGAGTAAAACCGCGTTGTCTCATAGTAGAATGTTATCAATTAACCGAGCTCGACCAACATAAGCTGCTAAAGCCAGCAGCAGGGGCGGCCGAGTAGTTTTTACTTCAACTAGTGTTTCTGGATCAACAGCTGCAACGTAATCAATTCTTAAGCTTGGTTGTTGACCAATGGCTGAACGGATCTTAACTAAAACTTTGTGTAAATCTTTTTCTCCAGACAAGATAGCTTCTTTGGCCTGCAGCAGTGATTGGTAAAGGACGGTAGCAGCTTGCTGTTGTTTTTTGTTCAAGTATTTGTTTCTAGAACTCATAGCCAGGCCATCATATTCACGCACAGTTGGCAGGCTGATTATTTCGACAGACATGTTTAAATCGCTCACCATTTTCTTTATAATTACTTGCTGTTGAAAATCCTTTTGTCCAAAGAAAGCAAAATCCGGGGCAACAATGTTAAAAAGCTTGGCCACAATAGTTGTGACCCCGCGAAAATGGCGGGGTCGGCTGCGGCCGCAAAGTTTTTGGCCCAAATCTTCAACCTGCACAAATGTTCTATAACCTTTAAGATACATTTCTTCAGCTGTCGGCAGGAAGAGCACGTCAATATCAAAGTTTTTAAGTGCTTTTTTATCTTTTCTCAAATTACGAGGGTAGGCAGCAAGATCTTCGCCAGCTGCAAACTGGGTGGGGTTAACAAAAATGCTAACAACCACTACATCAGTTTTGTTTTTTGCTGCTTCAACTAGCGACAAATGTCCATCATGAAGGCAGCCCATGGTGGGCACAAAGCCAATGGTTTTGCCAGCGGCCCGGATTTTGGACGAATAAGCAGACATTGCTTTTATGGTTTTAATAATTTTCATAAATAAACGGGGAGAAAGTTACTTGGTTACCCAGAAGCGGGCAATTGTCCAGAGAATAATAGCCAGGATAAAGGCCAGGCTTTTCAGTCCCATGTTGCGGGTAAAGAAATCCTTAAGCATTGCCTTCCTCCTTCTTATCTTCTTCTTTCAGATCTTCTTCTTTCTTAACGGGCCGTGTCCAGGTGGCATAATCACACTTGGGGTAATTGCTGCAGCTATAGAAGATTTTTCCACGCCTGGTCTTTCTGACAACTAAGTCGCCGTTGCTGCATTTGGGACACTTGACGCCAATCTTTTGCAGGATGGACTTTATGTTTTTGCATTCTGGATAGCCGCTGCAGGCTAGAAATGTGCCGTAGCGGCTGCCTTTCATCACCATTGGCCGACCGCATTTATCGCACTTTTGTTCAGCCTCGCCTTCTTTGCCAGGCAGCGGTTTAGTAAAACTGCATTTAGGATAGCTAGAACAGGCGATAAAATCACCAAAGCGACCGCTTCTGATAACTAAGAAATTGTCGCACTTAGGACACTTCTCATTTATCTTGATTTCTTTTTTCACCTTTTGCATTTTTACCTCAGCTTCAGCCAATGCCTTGGCAAAAGGCTCGTAGAATTCTTTTAATGTTTTAATCCAATCCATCTTGTTAGCAACAATTTCATCAAGTTCGTCTTCCATATGCGCGGTGAATTTAATATCTAATACAGTTGGAAAATGTTTAACTAAAAGTTCATTTGTAGTCATGCCGATTTTGGTTGGCTTTAATGCCCGGCCTTCTTTTTCCACATAGCCGCGGTTTTGGATAGTTGAAAGAATAGGGGCATAGGTTGATGGTCGGCCAATACCGCTTTTCTCAAGCTCTTTAACCAATGAAGCTTCGTTGTAGCGAGCGGGTGGCTGGGTAAAGTGTTGGGCCGGGTTAATCTTGAGCAATTTCAGTTCTTCGTCATCCGCCAGCGCCGGGATTGTGCCAGCCAATTGTTCTTTGTCTGTCTCATCTTCGTCATCATCTGATTCAAGGTAAACTTTAATAAAGCCGTCGAATTTCAAAACAGAACCACTGGCCCGAAATTTATATTCATTGGCACTGATATCAACAGATGTTTGGTCAAAAATAGCCGGCATCATCTGGCAGGCGACAAACCGCTTCCAGATCAGGTCATAAAGTTTATATTCATCTGGCCCGAGGCTGTCTTTTATCTTATCCGGATGCCGGCTAATAGAGGATGGGCGGATTGCCTCGTGGGCATCCTGGGCTGATTTTTTCTTTTTATATTTTATTGCTTTGGCAGGTAAATATTCTTTGCCAAAGACTGTCTCAATTTCCTGGCGCACAGCCTGTTCTGCTTCATCAGCAATGCGCACAGAATCAGTTCTCATATAAGTGATAAGACCGATTCTTTCCTCACCTTTAATATCAATACCTTCATATAGCTTTTGGGCAATAACCATTGTCTTCTTGGCGGAATACCCGAGCTTGCGCGCTGCTTCCTGCTGTAGGGTACTTGTGATAAAAGGTGGGGTGGGATAGCGCTTCTGCTCTTTTTTGTTTACTTGGCTGACCTTGTAATTCGCGCCCTCCAGGGCCTTGAGCACTGTATTAGCTTCTGCCTCTGAGCGGATGACAGTGCCTTTTTTATCTTTCGGATTAACACCATAGGGTTCATCGTTCTTGGCATTGAGCTTGGCAGAGAACTCAGCATTATCCTTGGTTGAAAAATTAGCAGTAATATCCCAATATTCCTGGGCTTTAAATTTATTAACCAGTGCCTCGCGCTCACAAACCAGCCTGACTGCAACGGACTGTACGCGGCCGGCAGACAAGCCTTTTCTAACCTTTTTCCAGAGCAGGGGGCTAAGTTTATAGCCGACCAATCGATCTAAAATTCTTCTGGCTTGCTGCGCATTGACGCGTCCCATGTCTATTTCACGAGGGTTATTAACCGCATTGGTCACAGCCTGTTTAGTGATTTCGTGAAATTCAATCCGTTGAATCTTGCCCTTTTTGTCTAGGATGTTTTGGAGGTGCCAGGCAATGGCCTCACCTTCACGATCTGGGTCTGGGGCCAGGAAAATAATCTCAGCATTTTTCGCTAATTTTTTAAGCTCTTTGGCAATTTTTTCTTTACCCTTAATTATTTGATAATTTGGGGCAAAATCTTTTTCAATTTTTACGCCAAGTGATTTTGAAGGCAAGTCGCGGATATGACCACCGCAGGCTGTTACTTCAAAATCCTTGCCCAAGAACTTTTTTAAGGTCCTGGCCTTGGCAGGCGACTCTACTATTACTAATTTCTTTGCCATTTTATCTCCTCAAACTTAGTCATGTTAACAGAGGGCAATATCTATGTCAAATGAAGCAAGGTTATTACCAGCGGCATGCTTTGCAATGATTACGGTGATGTGGGCAGTGATGACAGTGATAATTTGTAGTTAATATAGGAAAAATGCGTCAATCACTGTAATCCCATCCCGATCACTTCCATCATCATAGGTGTCAAGATTTCGACAGTCCTTCGACAGGCTCAGGACAAGGTTACCGTCCAAACCTCTTTGCCAGATCTTCCTCAGTGATTCTAACCATAGTTGGCCGGCCGTGGGGGCAGGTGAGGGGATTTTCAGTAGCATAGAGGTCTTTTATCAATTGGTTCATTTCCTGGACAGTCAGCTTATCCCCAGCCTTGATCGCGCCATGGCAAGCAATTAATTTGCGAATGTTTTCTTGTTTTATTTCAAGTTGAACTGATTGCCCCAGGCTTTGCAGTTCAGAAATAATATCTGTTAATAATTGTTTAGGCGATCCTTTACTGGCTTCGATTGGAACTGCCCGTAGAATATATGCGTTGTTGCCAAAAACCTCTAAATCAAAACCTTGTTGATTTAAATATTCTAGGTTTTCTGATAAAACAGCTAATTCTTTTGTGTTCAATTCAATTGTTTCCGGAATCAATAAAGACTGGTGACCGGTGACTGGTGACTGGCGACTCAGCTTGTCGTAAAGAATCCGCTCATGCGCAGCGTGCTGGTCAATTAATATCAGTTCTTGCCCATCAGTACATATAATGTAAGTGTTTTTGAGTTGGTAGAGGGGGGTTAAGCTTTGGTCTGCATCGATTTCGATATGAATTTCTTCGCTCGTAACTCGTAACCCGTTACCCGCAACAGGAAATAGTATTTCTGCCATTTCAGGTTGCCAGACCCGAGTCTCCTGTCTCCTGTCGCCTGTCTCCGGTCCTCTGTGTTGTAATGAGACTGAAGCATTTGGATGAGTTTTAAGCGCACTAGAAACAGTGCTTCGTATCGCTTCCATAACCTCCTGTGTTTTGACGAATTTAATTTCTCGTTTGGCAGGATGGACATTGACGTCAACTTGTTTAGGATTGATTTCGATAAAAAGAATAGCTACCGGGTAACGGTTATTAGGGATTAAAGTTCGATAAGCGTCTTCTAAAGCCCGGTTAAGCAGGAAGTTGCGCACATAGCGTTTGTTAACAAAAAAGTTTTCGTAAGATTTATCAATGCGGCTTAAAGTTGGCTGACTAATGTAACCGCTTATTTTACCTGAGGCAAATGAATGTTCAGCCTTAACCAATCCCTTGGCCAGGTCAGCGCCGTAGATTGAAACAACGGCATCAAGCAATTGACCGGAGCCCGAGGTTATAAGTAATGGTTTCCCGTCAGAGGCAAGCTCAAAAGCAATTTGCGGATTAACTAAAGCATACATTGAAATAATATTTCCAATATGGCTCATTTCTGTGGCTGGTGACTTCATAAACTTTTTGCGTGCAGGGGTGCTGAAGAATAAATCCTTTACACTAATAGTTGTCCCAACTGGACAACCGAGATCTTCTTGCTTAATTGTTTTGCCACCTTCAACTAATAACAAAAAGCCAGCTTCCTCATCTTTAGTCCGGCTTCTAATTTCTAGTATAGAAACACTGGCTATCGAAGGCAGGGCTTCACCGCGAAAACCTAATGATTGAATATTAAAGAGGTCATCTAATTTGCTAATTTTTGAAGTAGAGTGCCGTTCAATTGAAAGGTTAACTTCGTCTTTAGTCATGCCATGACCATTATCAGACACACGGATAAGTTTTCGTCCAGCACTCTGGATTTCAACCTTAATTTGCGTTGCGCCTGCGTCAATCGAATTTTCAATCAACTCTTTGACCACCGAAGCCGGCCGCTCAACCACTTCTCCAGCTGCGATTTTATTGATGAGATCTTCGGGCAGGATTTGCATTTGACCAGGCATAGCCTAATTTTACCTTATTTTGTAGCCTAACCCAAGGTTTAGACTAAATGGATTATTATTGTTCCCCAGATAGTTAGGACAACATTGCCAAAGGCATAAGGTACAGCATAAGCCAGGGCAGGGACAGAGCTGTCTGCTGATTCCTTAAGCGCGTTGAGTGCTGGAGTAACAGTGCCAGCGCCAGTTAAACCGCCGAGCAGCAGTACAGGATTAAGTTTTAATACGTATTTGCCAAAGATGAGGCCAACAATCATTGGCATAAGAGATAAAATTGCTCCAGCGATAAAGATTGGTCCGCCGCTGGTTTGCAGGGCTTGCCAGGCTCGTGGGCCAGCAGTTAAACCAACACAGGCAATAAAAAGGTTTAAGCCTAGGTCTGTAAAAATCCATTGCGCTCCCCCAGGGATCCGACCAAAAGTTGGATGTACAGATCTTAACCAGCCAAAAATTAAGCCGGATAATAACACTCCACCACCAATGCCCAGGGTAATTGGGATGCCGGCAATGGTTACAGAAAGCAAGCCAAGAAGCGTTCCGGCTAAACAGCCCAGACCAACCATAATAAGATCCGTCATAACCGTGGCTCTTTCAGCATAGCCAACTTGGGCAATAAAAGCTTCAACATCTTTTTTGCCGCCAGAAACTTCCAGCACATCACATTTATTAACCACCGTTCCTTTAGTTAAAGGTAGTTCATGGCCAGCGCGGGTAATTCTTTTTAAAAAGCATCTTTGGCCGTATAGTTGACTAATCTCACCTAATGTCTTTCCTACAATTCCTTTGTTAAGCAGGCATACCTTAACTGATTCTCCAATAATGTTGCAGCTGCTATCGGCAACCTCTGGGCCAATTATCTTGCTTGCTTCTACTGCTTGTTGCTTATCAGTTAATAAGGCAACTTCGTCACCTGTCTCAAGCAAAAAGCTTGGTTGAGCTTCAATCAATTTGCCTTGACGTTTGACCTTTTCTATAACAATCTTTTTGCTGAACATTTTTTCTAGGTCTTTGACTTTCTTGCCCCCCGAACTAACTTTGTAGATTCGCAAAACAAGATCTTTATAATATGAAAATAATTCTGGGCTGTCTGTTTCTGGTGCTTTACCCCCAGACATTTTTGCGACTAAATCCTGAGCTTCTTTTTTTAAATCGATGCGTAGCAACTTTGGCACGAGTTTAAAAAAGACAATTAGCCCAGCTACGCCAAAGATATATGTTATAGCGTATGCAATGGCAACATTGCTTTCTAGAATTGCTTTTTCTGCGCCCGAGATTGCCAGGTTTCTAATTGCCCCATCAGCTGTGCCGATGATGGATGATTGAGTCATGGCGCCGCCCAGTAAGCCAGCCGTGGTGCCGCGGTCAAAACCAAATAATTTAGCCAGCACTACTGCTGTGACTAAACCGGTTACAGCTACAACCAATGATAGCCAAATATAATGAATTCCTTCTTTCTTTAATCCGCCAAAAAATTGCGGTCCAACCTTGTAGCCAATGGTAAAGATAAACAGGGCAAAGCCAACGGCTTTTAAAAGCGGATGAACAGTAATACTCATCTGGCCAATGAGCAGGGCAGCCAGCAAAACCCCGGCAGTTGAGCCAAGATTAAAACCAAATATTTTTATCTTGCCAACAAAATAGCCAATAGCAATTGCCAGAAAAACTGCTAGTTGGGGATAGTCTTGAAAAAGAGGGACAATAAATTCAACCATTATTTAGCCTCCCACTTTTTATGATATTCGGAAAGCAGGTCGCTGATGTCCTGGCCGATCTTGGCGTAGGCTTGATCAGGCAGATTGGCCAGCGATACCCGAACAGACATGTTGGGGGCGTCAAATCCGCCGCCGTCCATCAATACGACTGACTTTTCTTTAGCCAAATTCCAGACAAAATCAATTGGTTCATGGGACTTGATCAACCACTTTGAAAATTCTTCCCCATATCTTTGTTTAGCCAGCTTGGGAATATCTATAGTCGTGTAATAGCGCGCGTCCAGCTCATGCTCCGGGCAGGGAATACCTGCTGCCTTATAAAGGGTTTCAAACCTTTGCTTAACAATTGATTGGGCTTCTTTCTTATAAGCATCTTTCTTATCAATTAAGCAATAGAGCGAAAACAGTGTCATTTGCACCTGTTGCGGGGTTGATAATCCAGCTGTATGGTGAAGCGCGACTGAGCGGCTGTCAGCCACCATGCGGTCTATCAGTTTCATGTTATCAGGATCTAATTCCACAGTGCTGTAGCGGTTATGCAGTTCTTTTCTGTCCTTTTCCGGCAGCTGCTTGATCATCTTGTCAAAAACATTATTTTCATGCAGCCCAATCACGCCCAATCGCCAGCCAGTGGCGCCAAAGTATTTGGAAAAAGAATAGACTAGAATAGTATTATATGGAGCAATAGCTGCCAGAGACTTAAAATCATTTACAAATGTGCCATAAACATCATCAGTCAACAAAATTAGATCTTTACGCTTGGTTTTGACCAGCTCGGCAATTTTGTTCAAAGACTTTTGGTGCATGGCAACAGAAGTTGGGTTTGACGGATGAACCAAGAAAAAGGCTTTGACTGCTGGGTCTTCCAGCTTGGTAATTTCGCTGTCAGGATACTGCCAATCATTGTTTTCGTCCTGCATAACCTCCAGCTCAATGAACTCGTAATCATTAAGCTTTGGGATATCAATGTAAGGCGTAAAAATAGGTGTGCCCAGGGCGATTTTGTCACCTTTGTGGCTTAACTTGTTTTCCATAAGGGAGGAAAAGATGTAATCCATGGCTGCGGTGCCGCCTTCAGTGGCAAATAGATCAAATTTACCACCCGGAGCTTTGCCTTTAAACATTTCCTGCTCCAGATATTTATGCACGATCTTTTCAGGAATAGCCAGCATACGGTCCGGGGTAGGATAGTGGTCGCCCAAAATAGCGTCGACCATCTCGAGCATAAAATCATCACGATCAATTTTCATATCTTTGGTTACATATTTATAAGCGTCATTTAAGAACCTGACTTCAGGCAGTTTTGAGTTCTTATTTAAGAATTGTTCAAACCTTTTGCCAATGCCTGCTTTTTCTGGTGGTCCACCCAGGCGGGGGCGGTGGGGTTTCTTTTCAGATTCTTCAACTGCAAAAATGCCTAATTGGAAAAAGGCCTTTCTTGGGATCATAGTTACCCAGTTAGGGTTGCCGCGCCCAGCATTAAGCATCATTTTTTCATCAGGCGTTTTGGCCATTTCGATTAATTTATTCTTTAGTTCAAAGGGGCTGAGGACCTCATATTTTTTTTCTTCTTGTGATTTCATTGAGTTGCTCCTTTGCTTGATATCTTAATGATTTGCTGTCGAAGTTCAAGCTGATCATGCCTAAAGAGGATAGTTTGGGCTGTAGAGAAAATTCCTTTTTCATCTACCTTTGTGTTTTCATGTGGAAGTTCCTTTAGTTTTGCTAAGGTGGCAGGCACATATTCATCCGAATCTTCTTTGGGCAGGTAAACGTACTTAACTGTTTCATCATCAGCAATTACAAAATCAACGATTACTGTTGGTCCAAGTTGAGGAATGCGAGCACTTTTAGTGAAGCTGGTTGTTTGGCCTGGAAACAGTAGTCCAACGTTGAAATAATCGTGGGTTTCCTGTTGGGCCAGGGGATTATAAATGTATTTATCTTCTTTTTTGTCATAGCTTAATGAGCCATACATTGGTTTTTGCCAGGTAAATGTTGGATATCTTAACCCATCAAGTTGAAGTGCGGTGAGGATTATTGGGTTGTTTGAGTTATTGGTTAGTGAAACAGTTAAATCAACAACTGCTCCTTCTTGGGTGACCTCAGGAGAAGTTATAAAGACTAAATTAAGAGGAGCAATAGGATTGGGCAAGTCTTTTACCTTGTAGAATTCATCTAGCTTTTTTAAGGTTTCTTTTAAAAATTCCGGGCCATGTCCCTTCCAACCCTGATGAGCAGCTCTTTGCAGTTCCTTTAATTCTCCTTCTGTTTCGAGGTATACCCTATTTGAATCTTCTTTATTATTAATTCTTTTTTTAGCGTGTTCAATTATCTCTTTTGCTTGCTCATCAAATTTCTGGCTTGCTTGGCCAAAAACTTTGCCGGTGTATCTGACAGCATAAAGCTCCATCGCCATATCTGCCCGTCGTTTTTCCCAAGGGGTTTTGGCGTTAGAATGTTTTTCTGCTAACTCAATATATTCTGGGTCAATCATAGTTGGCATTAAGTGCTGCATGGGAACCGGAGGATTAAGCATAATGAAACAATCGTCCTTACCCCGCAGGGCTTCTTTGTTGTCAGGCTCGATTTTTAAAACCTCATCATACAGCTTTTCTGCTTCTTCATATTTTTCCGCGTGTTTTAGTTTGTTGGCCTCTACTAAAAGCGAGGAGATATCTTTGGCTTGGGCAAACGATAATAAAGGCAGCACCAATAATAATAAGACAATGAGCTTGTTTATCATGTAATGTCTTAATTTTATAGGTGAGGAGTATGTTTGTAAAGCCTGAGATGCTTATTTTTTGGAAGTGGTGACCAAAAAAACACGGCCGTAATAACCGTAGCCATCCCAACTTTTGGGGCCCGAGAGATAGACTTCCCCATATTCTGCTAGGTTTGCTGCATCACCTACTATATATACCTTGTTGTCTAAGAGGATGCTTCTTAAGCTCTTTTCCTCGAGCAGATCACAAAGAAGCAAGTCTGATAGATCCTCAAAAGCTTTGAGGGTTTCTACTTCAGGCTCAGTTAAGGCGTTAAGAGTGCTTCGCGCAGTTGGATCGCAAAAAACCTTTTGTGCGCCTAGGTTTTTAAGAAGAGCACTGAAAAACCCGCCTAATACCCTGACATTGGAGAAGGGCGACTTGCCTTTGGGCCAGGTGGCAAATTTGCGCATTCTTCCGGCTGGTAATTTTCTTGGTATACTTGGCATAGCTATTGTGTCTTCGTCAGATCTTTAAAAAAATTTCAGGTGAGGGGGAAGTTAGCTTAGTTTGGCTAGTAATTCTTTTAATTTTTTAATCGGTAATCCAACTACATTATCATAGTCCCCGTAAATGTTATCAATAAATATGCTGTCGATTTCCTGGATGCCGTAGGAGCCGGCCTTATCAAGGGGGCGCCTACTTTTTACATAATCTAGAATTTTTTGTTCGGGAACATTTCTCATCTTAACATCGGTTTCCACAAAATCCGCCAAAATTTTTCCTGTGTCAGAATCCATAACTGCTATACCAGTAATTACCCGATGTGTTTTCCCAACCAAACTTTTTAACATGGCAATGGCATGTTTTTCGTCTTTAGGTTTGCCTAATATTTTATTGTCCAAAACAACGATTGTGTCAGCGCCGATGACCAGGCAATTAACCAGTCCAAGCGCGACGTCTTCAGCTTTGGCCAGGGCAGCTTTTACTGCAAAGCCCTCCGGGGAATTATAGGTGATTTTTGATTCATCAACATGGCTGGGAACTATTTCAAAATTCTTTATTGCTCTCTTGAGCAACTGCTTTCTTCTGGGTGAGGCAGAGGCTAAAACAATGGTTTTATTAGGCATATCCTTATTATACTCTGGCGGAAACCTTTTGTGAAGAAAGTTAGTCTAACAACTAACTATTTAGGTATGCTGTCATGCCCGGCCCCGCTTTCGCGGGAATGACATTTTCACGGCACTTGAATAATTAGCCTAATAGTGAAATTTAGCTTCGAAATAGTCGATAAAGAGATGGAGGAAGCGGCGATGAAATCGTTGGTTTTGCGGGTTTTTATTGTTTTAACGATAATAATTGCGATGTCAAGCCTGGCGTTTGCAGATGCCAGTTTTACTATGATTCATAAGACCTGGGACTATTATTATTACACTTTTCGCATTAAAGGCTATCCAACATTTAACACATTATATAATCGCTATGATTTTTATGATATTGCCGGCACCTACCGCGGCAGCCTAACTTACAACAACCTGTTGGAAGATTGGGAGTTTTTTGGTATTTAAACCTTTCTAAGGAGCTTTGATCTTGTTTAAAAGATTCATTATTTTATTTTTTGTGGTTTTGATTATGGCGGGGTCCGTGCCAGCCAAAGACTTTCGTCCAGTTAAACTTAAGAAATTTCTTGACCGCTTTCCCTGGAGTCCTTTGCGCGGGCATGAACATGAAATAGTTTACTGCGCAGATCTCTTTGGCATTGATTATCGCCTTTATGTAGCAATTTCCGGGGCAGAAAGCTCCTATGGTAAACGCTATCCGCGCAGCACCAAGAATTTAACTGGCTATAACAGCTGTGATACTACTTTTGATTCAATTTATCAGAACATTTATGAGACATCAAAACTGATTGGTACACGACACTACTATGAAAAATATCGCAAGACTAATGATATTAAAGATTTAGTTTTTGTCTACAAAGGCGTGCCGCCTTTTGACCATTATATACGCAATCTGCGCTTTGCCCTGGACGAAATAACCGCTATTTCCGTTGAAATGGAAAAACAAAAGCACGCTGCCTGGCTGGCCAAGCTTAGCTCGCCGGCATACAAGAAAAAGCTGCGTGAGGCTCTGACCCGCCAGGGCATTGTTGCCTGGTATTCCACGCGCTATGACCAATACAGGCCGCAGCAGACAAGCACCGTCAGCTATAAAGTTGCCCAAAAACCAGAAATAGACTAATTCCCCATTAGTGATATAATTTATTCCAGATGAAAAAATTATTTATACTACTTTTACTTATCTTCTTAACTTCCGCTTGCTGGGCCAATCCCAAGGAATGGTTTGATGCCCAGGCTGATAAATTTGCCCATGGTTTGGCAGGTGGAGTTGTAGCTGGATTATCTTACAAACACGGGGCAGATCCTGCCGGCATGATTTTAAATGCCACAATAGTTGGCGGCCTTAAAGAAGCTTTTGATCTAACTTATGCAAATAAGTGGGATAATTGGGACTGGTTTGCCACAATTGTTGGTGGGGCGTTGTTTGTACTTCTATAGATAGCTTGTTGCTAACTGGCCTGCCTCTCCCATTGTTTTTGCAAGTGCTATAAACCCGTGATTCTTCATTATTATAAAGCTGTGGTTATTGATAATCTCTAGAACACTGTTAACCAATTGAATGGTGCCATACGGCTCTTCTTTTTTTGTTTGAGGAAGATTTAATTTATCGGCTTTTTCTAATACTTCCTTTGAATGGCCATGAAAGATTGCGTTAATATCTGGTCGTTGCTGATAAATGGCAAAATGCAGCATGCTTTCAGAAGAGGGTTCTCTCATTCCATCAGCACTAATTATTCCATTGTTGAAATCACAACCAGTTACTTTTATAAAACAATCATTGCTTAAGTTTTGATCAAAAACCACACGGGAAGCTGTAATGATGAATTCATTTGAGTTTTCTTTTAGCCGAAAACTTAAGTTGCCAAAAGATCCACCTTCATAGGCTGGGGCAAGGGACTTGATGCTAAATATTTGGCACCATTTAATTAATTCATTAATCCTTGGGTCATCAGGTGCCTTTTTGTTATTTAATACAACTTTAAACTTTACGCCCTGATAAGTCATTGGCTTAATAGCTCGGCAATTGATTTATTGTCGGGTTTGATAATGCCTTTTTCAGTAATTAATCCAGTAATATATTGGGACGGCGTGACATCAAAAGCAGGGTTTAAGGCTTTTGAGCCAGGGGAGCAGACCAGAACTTTTTCAATTTTCCCTTTGCTGTTCAAGCCGGTTTGATAGAGAACTTCATCCTGGCTTCTTTGTTCAATTGTTATCCTTTTGCCAGTTTGGCAGTCTGGATCAATGGTTGAGGTTGGGGCAGCCACGTAAAAAGGGATATTATATTCTTTAGCGATAATAGCTTTGGCAAGTGTTCCGATTTTATTGGCCACATCGCCATTAGCAGCAACCCTGTCTGCGCCCACAATTATTAAATCAACCTTTCTTTGGGCAATGAGTGAAGCAGAGGCAGCATCAGCAATGATGGCGTGGTCGACTCCCTCATTCAGTAGTTCCCAGGCAGTTAATTTTGCTCCCTGGCTTCTTGGCCTGGTTTCACTGACATAAACAAAAACATTTTTGCCATTGCGGTGCGAAACGTAGATGGGGGCCAGGGCAGTGCCCCAATCAACAAAAGCCAGCCAGCCGGCATTGCAGTGGGTCATGATCTTAAACCCTGACCTGATCAAGCCGCTGCCCAGCTCACCGATTCTTCTTGCATTGTCAGAATCTTCGTTAGCAATCTTATGAGCTTCCTGCACCGCAGTTTTGCGCGGGGTTGATGACTTAAAAGCAGCCGCATAAACTCGATTTGTGGCATAAAACAAATTTTGAGCTGTTGGCCTTGTGTTTTCAATATCAGCTTTTGCCTTGTTTATAAAGTCTTCAAAACCTTTGTCCGGGGCATCAAAAAACGCCTGGGCCATGGCAAAGCCGGCTGCCGCGCCGATGGCGCCAGCGCCTCGAACCATCATGGTCTTTATGGCCTGGCAGGTTGCGTGGTAATTTTTTGCTTCAAAAATTTTAAATTCAAAGGGCAGTAGCGTTTGGTCGATCATAAAGACTGATCGGTTTTCCAGCCACACAGTGCGGTAAATTTTGTTGTTGACCTTCATTACATAGTAAATTTAGCATATCCTTCATTGTCCCGCTAGGCACAGATTTGTTGTTCGGCGTTCCCTCCCGCGTCCCCAGATATATTGCATTCATCAGTGGTAGGAGTATAATGGGGGTAGAGGATAAAGGGAGAAAGCTATGAGCGGATTAAGGCGTTCGAACCAGCCGAAGTGCGAATGCGGCAAAGAAATTGTCGAAGGAAGTGTTTTTTGTTCATATTGTAAGGCGGCTATTGAACGGGAAAATGCCAAAACGCTCGTGGGCGAAAACAATACTTACCAAAAATTGCTTCTGGGGCTGAAATAACAGCCAGTAACCTCCCGTGACCCGAATTGATGCAGCGCTAGCTCTTATTAGCTTTTTTTGCTCTCTTTAATGCGCGTTTTTCCTTAAGCGATAATTTAGCGATTTTCTTCGTATTTCTGTTGCTGCCCTGTTCTTTATTGGCCATGCTTACACCTCCCTTGTTAGGTACACAATAATACCATATAAGTCTAAATTCTTATCCTTAAATTTTGCGCAGCAAAATTATTAACAGGATTTTTATTGAGTGTTTCTTTCCGGTTCTAATGTGCCTGTGTCAAATTTTGCCACAATAGCCTTGCAGCCAGCTTCTAAACTTGTATTATAAAGAACTTGATAGTCCAAAAAAGCATAAAATTGTTCAGTTGCAAGAATTAAGTCATCTTCCTCAAACACATCAATCTTGCTTTCCCACTTTTCAAGCAGTGGGAGTAGGTTCTTTTCATAATTAAATGGTACTGCTGCAATAAATGAAAAGACGTAGCCCAAAGGTTTGCCGGCTTGTAGGTTAACTCCTTTTGCCGCTATTATTAAGTATACATCTTCATATTCTTCGTCATCTTCGTTAATAATCACCACATCACCCAGGGCGCGAAGCTCTTTTTTAGCTAATTTTTCTACTTTTTCTTTAATTGTTTTGTCAGCGCGAACAGTTACAAAAACCCGGGCGCTAAATTTTGATGTTTCTTGTGCTGATGCACAGATGGGAATAAACAAGCTAAAAACTAAGATTATTAATAAGATTTTTTTCATATATTTACCCCTTTTTGTGACGCTGCGTTATGGTGCAGGTTATTATAACATTATTTTCTATGTTATTATTAACTCATGCAGCTAATACTCCACAACGTTAAAATCCCTTTGGAAGAGGATGATTCTTCTGCGTATAAGGGTTTGGCCGCAAAAAAACTTGGGCTACCTGAAGTAGGGGTCCTAAGCGTAAAAGCCCTAAAAAAATCCCTGGACGCACGCGACAAAAAGCAATTTTATTATAATTTATCATTTATAGCTACTGTTTCTAAAAGATATAAAAACAAGAAAAACTTTCCACAATTAAACGAGCAGCCTAGCAAAAAGGAAAAAATAAACACCTTAAAGGATCGTCCTGTAATTGTTGGCTTTGGTCCTGCTGGAATATTTGCTGCCCTAACATTTTTAGAGTATGGGATTAAACCAATAATATTTGAAAGGGGCAAAAAGGTAGATCAGCGGATAAAAGATATCCATCATTTTGAAACAAGCAGGATTTTAAACCCAGAATCAAATGCCCAGTTTGGCGAGGGCGGGGCAGGCACGTATTCTGACGGCAAGTTAACTACAAGAATAAAGGAATCGGGCTATGTTGCCAAGGTTCTTGAAACGTTTGTAAGGTTTGGGGCATCGGAAGCAATAGCTTATTTGAACAAGCCGCATCTTGGGACCGACCAGCTATGTAAGATAATTAAAAATATAAGAGAATTTATTGTGCAATCAGGGGGAGAAATCCACTTTCAATCAAAAGCAACTGATCTAATAATTGAAAATGGCAGTCTCAAGGGGGTTGAGATTAATGGCCAGCAAAAATGTTTTTCCCCAACCATTGTTTTTGCCATTGGACATTCTGCCAGAGATACCTTGCAAATGCTTAACCAGAAAGGTATTAAAATTGAACCCAAGCCTTTTGCCCTTGGGGTAAGGATAGAGCATCCCGCTGAGATAATTAATTTAATGCAGTATGGGGAAAAGTATAAAGATAATAAAAAGCTTGGTCCTGCTGATTACGCCTTAGCTCATGGTGGGGTGTTTTCGTTCTGCATGTGCCCTGGCGGAGAAATAGTAAATGCCTCTTCTGAAAATGGGGGATTAGCCTTAAATGGCATGAGTAATTCGCAGCGCAATGGTTTATTTTCTAACTCGGCGATTGTGGTGGCAGTTTCAGTTGATGATTTTGGCTCATCACATCCATTGGCTGGGATAGAATTGCAGCGAAGCCTTGAAATTAAGGCATACAAAAATTGGAGCGCGCCAGCCCAAAACCTAATGGATTTTTTAAACGCAACTCAATCTCAAAAAATCCTGCCGAATTCGTACAAAATGGGAACGGTCTCAATTCAGCTTAACCAATTGTTGCCGACTTTTGTGTCTAATAAACTTATGGAGGCCTTTAAGTATTGGCAGCAAAGATTACCCATGTTTGTTTCTGATCAAGCAGTGCTTATGGCCCCAGAAAGCAGGACCTCTTCTCCTGCCAGGATATTGAGAAGCAAAAGTAGGCAATCCGTTAGTCTGCCTGGTTTTTATCCGGTTGGGGAAGGTTCTGGCTATGCAGGTGGTATAACCAGCTCAGCTGTTGATGCAATAAAGACGGTTGAGACTATTTTGCTTTAGTCCCTCGACCCTTTGATCCTTCGACAGAGCTCAGGACAAGCCACAAACTCCACTCATTTATATTATCTTATTCTTCTTCGTCCCTCGACAGAGCTCGGGACTACGCAGAACGTGTTTTTTAAAAAATAAAAAGCGCGCTTCCCGAATTCCGGATATATATTTATTGCGATTGTGATGGTGGGGGTTTTAGATAAAGACCTGCTGTGCCGCGAGCTGGCGAGCAGCGCGCAGGTCATACAATAATGTCTTTAATTCAGGATTAGAGAATAAGAATATTCCTCCCTCAATCTTCGGCGGGCAGACGCGTCGAGCGGTGCACCGAAAATCACTAACTAAAGACTTATAGAAAATATTTACGAAAAACACCTAGATGTGGGGGTTTAAGTCACCACTTAACCAACATCGCTCCCCAATTCAATCCTGCCCCGAAACCAACCATAATAACGTAATCGCCATCCTTAATTCTACCTTTTTGCTCAGCTTCGGCAAGCGCAATTGGAATTGAAGCTGCAGAAGTATTCCCAAACTTATCAACATTAATAAAATACTTATCTTTTGGGATCCCCGACCGCCTAATAGCTGACTGCAATATTCTATGATTTGCTTGATGAGGAACAACTAAGTTAATTTTATTTTTATCGAGCTTTGCTTTTTGTATCACTTTTTCAATTGCTTCATTCATGGCATTTACTGCGAATTTGTATATTTTTCTTCCATTCATGCTGAAAAAATATTTGCCTATGTTTTCCTTATCTTCATAAAATTTTGGGTGCCTAGACCCCCCGCCAAGAATTGTCGCAGCATCCCAATCTTTACCGTCAGTTCTAAAATAAGAAGATAATATTCCGCTATCTGTGTTTGACTTAGTTAATATCGCGGCTGCTGCTCCGTCACCAAGAAGAATAAATGTATTTTTATCTTCATAATTTGCAGCTCGGGTGGCTGGCTCTGAAGCTATTACCAATACATTCTTATAAACATCATTAGAGATAAATTGCGCAGCAATATTTACTCCCCATACAAAACCTAAGCAAGCGACTTCGATATCAAAGGCTGCTGCATTTTTAGCTTGAATTTTATCTTGAATAATAGAAGAAGTGGGCGGTAGGCTATAATCTGGACCCACTGAAGCAAGAATAATTAAATCTATTTCACTAGCATTAATACCTGCTTTCTTTATTGCTAATTTACTCGCAGCAATTCCTAAATCGGAACAGGCTTCGTGAGGAGCACAAGTGTGTCTGCTTTTTATTCCTGTAACTTGCTCAATCCATTCTGCAGAAATACCATACTTTTTCTCAATGTCATTGTTCGTAATAACTTGGTCTGGCACATAAAAACTCATCCCAGTTATTTTTATGCCAGGCATTTTTTCCCCCATCCTATTTGCTCCTAATCTATCAGATTAACAAAACATACAAATTCTACCCTACGATACCACAATACAAGATTATGGACAAGAGCCGAAAATTGAGCTATAATAGCGTATAGTTACCTATAGTAATCTATTCTAGTCAAATATGATAGTGGATCTAATGTAGAGGAGTTGATGAATATGGATAATGAAAAATTCTTAACTCTGGACGAATTAGCAAAATATTTAAGACTAAGTAAAACTACCATCTACCGATTAACCCAAAAAGGTGAAATCCCATCCGTAAAAATTGCAAGCCAATGGAGATTCAAGAAAAACCTTGTTGATGCTTGGCTTGTAAAAAATCACAAATTCCGATTCCAGGAAAAACCCAGGAAGTCCCGATTAAGGAGTTAATTTAATTTTATGAATAAAATGAGATTTTTCTTAACTGGCATCGTAGTATTAATATTTTGCAGCGTTTCTTTTGCAACTCAATTAAAAACCCTCACATTATCTGAAAGCATTAATATTGCTTTAGAACAAAATAAATCTATTGCTGCCGCTAAGCAAGACGTAAAAGCTTCAGAAGCTAGACTCAGGGAATCCGTCTTGAATTGGTTCCCTCATTTCAGTTTTAATGTAGATTCTCATTATTATAAAAAAACACCCTATCAGGCAAATGGAGCGACAACCGAAGTAGAAATTATACCCGGAATAAGAATCCCTTCTAGTTTTCTTGCTACTACCGGGAATGAGTACTATGACACAGATCTAGGATTATCAATTACTCAATTGTTGTTTGATTCTGGAAAAGTTTCATCCCAAATTGTAAAAGCACGCGCAAATTTGGCATTATCAAAACTAACACTATTAAGAACCATGCGGGATGTCAATTTTCAAATAAGAAAGAGTTATTACCAATTGTTAAAGTTAGATAAAGTGGTATCTGTTCAAGAGAAAAAGCTTGAGCATGCCAAAAGCTTGCTATATTCGTCTGAAAAGAAATATGAAGAAGGGAAAATTGGTCATCTTGAAATTCTAGAAAATCAAATTAATGTTGCTAAGGTTGAACATGAATTATCTTTGATGTTGGAAGAAAAATTAGACAAGAAAAATGAAATATTGCAATTGTTAAATCTACCCTATGATGCCGAAATTTCTCCGAACGAAAAAATAAATTTCATTCCTTTTGTGACTAATGATCCAACAAAGATAGTTAGCGAAACAAGGCATCATAATCTTAATATTCAGGAAGCAAATTTAAACTTAAAACTTAAGGAGTCTTCCATTATTTCTTCAAACAGCGACATGAGACCTGATGCGAACTTATACGGAAGCCTTCATCATTACAAGACAGCGGATACGTTAAGCGAGAGTTGGGAGAATTTCGATAAATATTGGGCGGTAGGTCTAAGACTTGACTGGTCCTTCTTTGACAGCGGCAAAAGCTGGAATAAAATTAATGCTGCTAATCGTGATTTTAAAGGAGCAAAAATCACATTGGATGATACTATCTCAAAAGTAATTATTAAAGCGAGGAATCTTTATCAAAAATTAAAAAATGCAAAAAAGAAGGTTGAAATATTTGAGAGGAATAAGGAACTCACCAAAGCAAGGCTTCAAATTGCTGAACGCTTTTATGAGAAAGAAAGGATATCTCTAACCGAGTTGATGGCAAAAGAAATTGCTTTTGAAGAAGCAAAAGTGGATGGAATGAACTCTATAATAGAATATGAAATTATTAGGCTGGATTTGTATAAAATAATGGGGAGGGAATATAAATGAATTTGATAAAAAAGAAACGAAAATGGATAATAGGAATTGTAATCTTTGTTCTGTTTTTAATAGTGATATCCTATGTCAAAATTGGTTCTTCTAAGAATTTTGTTTATGTGAGAGCAATGCCTGTCCGGCACGGAGAATTAGTTGCTTCTATTTCTGCTATTGGAACAATAAAACCGTCAAAAGAGATAGTGGTTAGATCTCAGACAGAGGGAATAATTGATAAGGTACTGGTAAATGAAGGAAATGTAATTAAAAAAGGAGCAGAAATAGTTCATTTGGATTCATTAGGAGGTACCATTATCATTACGAGTCCGATCTTTGGAACAGTTCTTTTGAAACCTGATACAACCGAAATCGGCGTAAAAGTAGAACCCGGCCAATCGTTATTAACCATTGGCAATTTAAGAAGACTTATAGTTGAAGCCGATATAAACGAAGTAGAAGCCAAGAATTTAAAAAAGGGTCAGCAAGTAGAGATTACCAGCGATGTCTACCCTGCCAAGGAGTTTTCAGGAAGAATAAAAAGAATTGCACCCCAAGTACATGATATTAAAGGAACAGCAAAAATACCAGTGGTTATAGATGTTCTTTCATATGTTCCCCTTAAACCTGGAAATAGAGTGGACATTGAAATAATTACTGATTATAAAAAAGATGCTTATTTTGTCCCTCTTGAAGCGGTTGTAGATCATGAAGGACAGAAAGTGGTCTTTTTTGTTGAAGAAAACAGGTCGGTGGAGAAGAAAATTAAAACTGGTATAAGTAACATAGATTTTATTGAGATAATAGATGAAAATAATATTATTGATGATAACAGCAGGGTAATTGTTGGTAATAATCAAAATCTTAAGGACGGCAGTATTGTGAAAATATATTAAAAGCTGGTGGTATGAGTGTCAAAAAGTGATTGTATTATCGAATTAAAAGATGTTTCAAGGATCTATAAATTAGGAAATATTCATATTTCCGCTTTAAAAAATATTAACTTATCTATCAAAGAGGGTGAATTTGTTGCAATAAAGGGCCCTTCAGGCTCTGGAAAATCAACCCTGATGCATATTATAGGATGTTTAGACCGGCCATCCGAAGGAGAATACTCTTTGAATGGACGAAGTGTAGAAAAGCTTGATGATGAACAGCTTGCCCGTATTAGAAGTCATCAATTTGGCTTTGTTTTTCAAACTTTTAATTTATTGCCGCGGATGAACGCAATAAAAAATACAGAACTACCGCTGGTTTATGCAAATGTCCCCCCCCCTAGAAGGAAAGAGGCAGCACTGAAAATGTTAGGATCCGTCGGACTTAGTGACCGCATTTCACATTTACCTAATGAATTGTCTGGAGGAGAGAAACAACGGGTTGCTATTTCCCGGGCTTTGGTCAACAATCCCAAGATCATCCTTGCTGATGAACCAACAGGAAATCTCGATTCTGAATCCGGCCGCCAAATACTAGAGATATTTAGAGAATTAAACAAAAGGGGAATTACGATCCTCCTTGTAACCCATGAGCACGAGATTGCAGAATATGCAAAAAGAACAATAGTATTGAAAGACGGTGAAATTGTTAAGCCTTAATTTTAATAAGGAAGAATAGAAATGGATTGGTTAGAAATTGGAGATACAGCTTTAAGTTCACTGGGCGCAAATAAATTGCGTTCCACCTTAATGCTGTTAGGAATAATTATTGGTGTAGCCGCAGTCATCATAGTGGTGGCAGTAGGAGTTGCCGGCCAAAAAAGGATCGAAAAAGAACTGGAAACTTTTGGAATCAATTCTGTTTGGATTTGGCGGGATTGGGGAGATCGAAAGACAGCGGGAGAAAGCCTTTGGACAAGTAATAATGAGATTTCTAATAAAGATGTAAAAGCCATTGAAGATCAATGTCCTTATATAACTGAAATAGCTCCAAGTTTATTTGTTGCCTCAAAGGTCAGTTACCAAAAAGATGAAAAAGAAGCCCGTATTGTAGGAATAACTGACTCTTATCAGCGTGTTAATAGCGAGAACCTTGTTTTAGGAAGGTTTCTAACTGAATTCGACAATATTTATTTGCGTAAGGTATGTGTTTTGTCATTTGCCGCTAAGATGGATCTATTTGAAAAACTTAATAATCCTGTTGGGAAAAAAGTCCGTTTAAATAATGAAAAATTTACGGTGGTCGGCGTGTTAGATAAAAAAGACCGGGGTTTTTTAGAAAGCATCCGAGTTGTCAGCGGTTCGGGGGGTAATGTAATTTATCTTCCTCTTTCTGTGGTACAAAACTGGTACAAAACAAAAAATGTCAATTTATTGCAAGCCCAAGCTCTTTCTAATAATTCTCGTTTTGCCATTGAACAAATGGAAAAAATATTAAGCCGCCGTCATCAAGGACGGGCGAAATTTAAATCCGAAACTATGGAGCAATATGTTCAAGTCAGCAATAGAATTATGGGGATATTGTCGCTTGTCCTGGGTATAATTGCAGGGATATCTTTGTTTGTCGGCGGGTTGGGAATTATGAACATAATGTTGGTTTCAGTGACTGAACGGACGCGTGAAATTGGCATTCGAAAAGCTATAGGAGCCACAAAAAAGGATATCATCTCACAGTTTTTGGCTGAATCTGTAATAATAAGTTTAGTGGGAGGATGTGTCGGAATTATATTGGGTATGTTAGGTGTCGGACTCACCTCTCTGCTTGCCAATGTGAGGGGGTTACTTTCTTGGCAGCCTGTGTTTGTCGCTTTTTTCGCTTCCGTATTAGTAGGAATATTCGCCGGCCTGTATCCAGCTAACCGGGCAGCAAAACTCGATCCGATCGAAGCTTTAAGATACGAATAAATCCTGGGAGGTTAAAATTATGTTAGATAAAAGAGTAATAAAATCGGTAACTGTATTGGTAATAACACTTTTTATTGTTACAGGATTATATGGTGCAAGTAATTATTTGTATCAGAATTGGGGCTTAATCTATTCATTAGCTCCCGCAATAATTGGAACTATCCTTTTATTTGTCTCACTATTTTCCTTGGTCAATATTTTTTATAAACCCAAAAAGACCGCCAGGAAAAAGGAAGGTGATTGGGTGAGGGTCCATTCGGCAGGAAACCCGCAAGAGGCAGAAATAATCAAAGGAAAATTGAAATCAGAGAAGATCCCTGTCGCATTAAAGAAGGCCAACATTGATTTAATTGGTAATATTTATCCCTCTGCTGCCGTTGGAGGAAATATGGGAATAATAGATGTTTATGTTCCTAAAGATTTTAGCAAAAAAGCCAGAAGCATTATTCGATAGGAAGGGGATGTAAAATACGCTTTAGCGTATTTTACCCCAATAAAATCATAAAAAAAAGGAGGTGAAAACAAATGAAAGAAGAAAAAGATAAGCACATTAAGATACTTGCAAAGGCAAAGAAAACAGATGGGCCAGCACCTGCATGGAAGCCACCAGAGCCTTGTCCACCAGGAACCATATTACAGTGTTCCACCAGGTGTGAAGTACATTGTCAAACAGCAAAGCAATGATGATCATACAATAACAATGATCATTCAATATTGTGGGGGATGAGGCAAATTTCCATTCTCCATCCCCCACTCCAAGAATGATAGTATATCGTCATAAAGGGAAAAGATAACCTATGGCATCGCATCTAAAAAACAAGATTCACATCATTAAAATAGGAAATAAAAGTTTTGTTTTTGATATTAACAGCGCTACATCTATTGAATTAGATGATTTTGCCTTGAAATTATTTAATTCCTATGCTAATAAAATAAGGAAGAAAAAATCAATTGAAAAAGCCTTAAATGGATGCAAAGATGAAGAAATAAAAAACACATTAAGAGCTATAAATAGCTTAGTAGATAATAAAATATTATTCGCAGATGATTCTTATACAAATTACAAAAGAGCCGTGAAGTTCTCCCCTCGTTCCATGGTTTTGCATGTTGCCCATACTTGCAATTTAAACTGCAAATATTGTTACGCAGATGCTGGATCTTATGGCAGTAAATATAAATTGATGAGCAAAAAAACAGCCCAGGACGCCGTAGATTTTCTAATAGATCGTTCAAAACATTGGAAAAATCTTTATATAAATTTTTATGGTGGGGAGCCGCTTTTGATGTTCGATCTAATAAAGCATCTAGTTGCTTATGCAAAAAAACGAGCAAAAGCAGCAGGGAAATCCTTAAGTTTCGGTATGAGCACAAATGCAACTTTGTTTAATAAAGAAGTCTTGAACTTTGTTGATAAAAATAAATTCAGCCTTGTTTTAAGTTTTGATGGGCCCAAAGACATAAATGACCGCATGAGGCCTTTTGCTGATGGAAGAGGAACCTATGACACCATTGTGAAGAATATCCGTAAAATTGATAAATTAAAAAAATGTAAATATGCTGTTAGAGCAACGTTTACCCGCGAAAATCCGCATATATATCGTATAACAAAGCATTTAGTAGAACTTGGTTTTAAAGCTATTTCCGTTGAACCTTGTCAGCTAAAAAGGGACAGCAATCTATACATAAGGAAACAAGATCTCAAAAAAGTATTTCTAGAATATGATAAAGTTGCAGAATATTTTATTTCTTCCCTTCTAAAAGGAAAATATTTTGATTTTCATCCTTTCAGCCTGTTTATTAGAAGACTTCGTAATGCCCAGAAACATATAATTCCTTGTGGAGCTGGTCATGGTGTTATATCTATCGATCCCGTGGGGAACATTTATCCTTGTCATAGATTGCCTGGAAACAGGAAATATAAAATAGGTGACATATATAAAGGAATTAATAACAAGAGGACAACAAGCAAATTTTGCTCCATATGGGTCGGCTCTAAAAATAGTTGTAAGAATTGTTGGGCAAAATACCTTTGTGGTGGTGGTTGCCAAGAAATAGGCATATATTACTATGATAATATTTCTAAATCCGATCCTATTGCCTGCGCAATGATTAAGCACAGAATTAAATTATCAATGATGATTTGCGCGGTTCTTGCAGAAAAAAACGAAAAGTTGTTAGATAAATATTTCTTAGAAGGAAATTGTGCCTAAATGATTAAAGGAGACAAAATAGTTTTGAGATCTGTAGAGAGAGAGGATTTGGAAAAGATTTATTCCCTCAACAAAGATAAAAGAATTATATCTCCATTAATAAAGAACAACTTGAGTCCTTCATTGGCGGAAATGATCAGTTTATTTGGGCGAAATCAGTTAAGTGAACTAGTTGCCACAACAAAAGAGAACAAATTTTTATGTAATATAAAAGTAGAATACGGCTATGCTGCTGAACGCAAAATTCTTGTTTTATTTAATATTTATGAGGAAAAGATGTTGTTCACAAGAGAATTTGAAGAAGTTTGTTATCTCCTATTAACTTATTTTTTCTATTGGAAGGAATATTTTAAAATAACCACTTATGTCCTTGAATCACAAAAAGAAGAATTGGACTATTTCAAGAATGCTGGCTTTAGAGAAGAGGGATTATTAAGAGAACAGATATATTTTGATGGAAAATATCATAATCTTATTGTTTTAGCTATATTAAAGGAAGAATTTAAAAAAGACCCGAAAAACTAACATGTTATTTAAAGGGAAAACAATAAACTTAAGAAAGGGGAAGGAGAGCGATCTTCCAAAATTGGTAGAATGGCTGGCAGACGAGGAATTCCATCATACTATTTTAGGTATGCCGCTTCACTCAACTTCCGAAAGAAAAGACTATATTTTGCAGCAATTTGAAAGGAGCTCCAATCCATTCACTTCAGATTTATATCTTATTATTGAAACGAAGGAGGGATTGCCTATTGGCATCTCTATACTGCATGATATTAACTGGCGAAATAGAAATCTAAATTTTTCAATCGGGATTGGAGAAAAAGGAAGCAGAAACAAAATGTTTGGGGTAGATGCTTTTTTTACTACTGTGATCTTCGCTTTTGATGAACTTAATATGCACAAGGTGATAGGCGGAGTATATGGATTCAACAAAGCATCAATGCGCATAGCTGAAAGGGGTGGAGCTAAACGAGAAGCCATATTGAGAAAACATATTTATAAAAAAGGTGAGTATCATGATATGTACTTATATGGTTTTCTAAGAAACGAATACTCTCAGCTAATAAAATCAGTTAAAGAAACATATTTAAAAGATAATATAAACCATGGACGATGACAAAATTAATACCAACACTACAATTATCAAACATCCTATTAGTTTTTTACTTATTTTTCACTATTATTCGTCCTATTATTGTTTTTAGAACCACAAAAAATATTTTCTATTTAGAGGGATTTGTTTTCTTCGCCATTTTACCAACATATTACACGCTGATATTACAAGGAATTCATCCTCTCTTTATCTTTCTGGGATTATTCCTAGGGAGCTTAATGATCCCCTTTTCAGTTTTCGTATCTAAGTTATCATTAAAAGAAACGATAAAATTCTGTTCCAATTTAAGTTATATTGCACCCTTCTACAAAAACAATTTAAATTTATTTTTCGCGCAATTTGTTGCTGCTTTTTATGAGGAGTTCTTCTGGAGAGGTGCGCTGCAAACCTTCTTAGGGGCTAATTATATTGCGGTTATCATCGTTGCTATAGTATTTACAATCCGCCACATAGAGGTTCTTTGTGATAATTTTTGGAGAATGTTTGATTTCTTTTTGTTTTCTCTCATACTAGGTTTAATTTACCTTTTAACCAAAAGCCTTATGTTTGTGATTCTACTGCATTTCATCAGAAATTTAGGGGTAACTTTTTATCAAAGCAATAAACATTACAGGATGGTCAACAATTAAGATGAATAAAAAAACAAATCTCAAATTATTTTTTAGGTTTTTACAGTATCATAAACCCTATTTGAAATGGGAAATATTGACCGTTGTTCTCACCGTTATTTCAATTTTGGCAACTTTACCCGGCCCATTAATAATAAAGTCAATTATTGATACCGCCATAAAGAGTAAGAGCTTTTCCCTCCTTAGCATATTAATAAGCGTGCTTGTCGCATTATTTCTTACACAAAAAATAGTAGGGTTTTTTATTAATTACATTTTAATCAATATTCGTAAAGATCTCATTTCCAATATACGATCGCAGCTATACGATCACTTGCAAAACTTATCTGTAAGTTTTCATATAAGAAAACAAAGCGGACATCTGATATCTAGAGTATTAAGCGACGTTGATACATTGAGTGGATTATTAGCTGATAATTTAACCGCTCTATTTAAGAACAGTATTTTTGTTGTTTCAATTGCTGTGCTTTTCGTAATGCTAAATTGGAAACTTGCCTCACTTTTCCTCACTACCATCCCCCTTTTTATCTTCGTCTTGATATTTTTTAATGGATTTTTAAACAGAGCGAGCTTGAAAGTTCAGAAGAAAATCGAACAGTTTACCGGAAATCTGGGAGAAAATATAGCGGGTATTAGGTTAATAAAGGCGTTCTCAAAAGAAAAGGAACGGTCCTTGCAGATAAAACAAAAAATCAAAGAAGTCGAGGAAGGAAAAACAAGAAGAGATTTACTTGGTACAATTTTTAGACTTGTCTCAGGGACTATTATCGCCTTAGGAACATTAATTATCTGGTGGTATGGCGGCATTGAAGCTATTAAGGGAAACCTGAGTATTGGTACATTAGTTGCTTTTAACTTGTATCTAAATTATCTTTACGGTCCTCTCTCTGGGCTTTTTGTCTCAAATGTAGAGATCCAAACATCCCTAGCTGCAGCAGAGAGAATCTTTGAAATATTAGATTTGACACCAGAAACAAAGGAAAGAGAGAAAGCCGTTCCTTTACCCCTGCATTTTAACTCCAACATTCAATTTAAAGATGTATCCTTCGGATATAGCCATGATAAATTAATTCTCAAGAATATTAGTTTTTTAGCTGAGGAAGGCCAAAAGATTGCCTTTGTTGGGGCAACTGGAATGGGCAAAACCACCTTAGTTAATTTAATCCTTCGCTTCTATGAGCCACTAGAAGGGAATATTTTTATTGGGAAATATGATATTCAAGACCTTATACTGCAATCTTTGCGGAGCAAAATTAGTATTGTCTCCCAAGAAACTTTCCTTTTCGATGGCAGTGTTAGTAATAACATAGCTTTTGGTAAAATAGATGCGACAAAGGACGAGATAATCAACGCCGCAAGAGTTGCCGGAGCACATGAATTTATCTCAAATTTACCCGGTGGTTATGAAGCAACTGTTGGAGAAAAAGGAATTAAACTGTCTGGCGGACAAAGACAATTAGTCTCCATCGCAAGGGCTGTTTTAAGAGACCCCACTATTCTTTTATTAGATGAACCGACCGCTTTTTTGGATTCTGTCTCCGAAAGAAATGTGTGTAGATCACTTAAGTCTTTAATGGAGAATAGAACTGTAATAATAATCTCCCATCGATTAGGTACTATTCTTTTTGCCGATAAAATTTTTGTTTTGCAAGGCGGCCAAATTGTAGAAAGAGGAACACATAAAGAATTATCCAAAGAAAACACTATCTATAATAGTCTTTTTCCCTCTCCCCTACCAAAGGCCTAAATAATCGCTAAGATACTACCGTAATACAAACTGTTATAACCATGACAGTAGAAGTACGTGATGCACCTTTGCTGCGGCTTAGTATCTTTTTACGGCACACAAGATCCGGAGCCAAAATTGATTGTCAACCCAAAATAGAAACATCACACTTTCTCCAAAATAGAAACTTCACATTTTTAAACCGGAATCAGTTCCGGCTTATTCAGTCTTTGCCTCTTCAT
>SDBU01000661.1_pt1 | contig 48612 bp, 96 predicted proteins | sample 2277071 | NCBI WGS metagenome assembly SDBU01 (sample SAMN10397929, study PRJNA504765) | marine sediment metagenome | isolation source: marine sediment core GS08_GC12, 126 cmbsf | place: Arctic Ocean: Gakkel Ridge, Loki's castle | collected 2008
GGTATAGATGATGGTAGATTTGTAATCGGAGAAGTTTTGTTCGTAGTTGATGATTGTGGTAATATGGATTATAATAATATTGATTTTGATAATTTGGACGAAATTAAACATGAAATTAAAAGATTAAGTGGATTCGATGAATTTCATGGTAAAATGAAACTTATTGGTACTACAAGGAGTTGTTAAAATGAAAATAAGAAACGGTTTCGTAAGCAATAGTTCATCATCAAGTTTTGTGGTGACTAAAAATACGACTACTGTAAATGTGTTTAAAGATTTTGTATTGGCTAAAATAAAACGTGATATTGATTTAGAATGGCATAATGGCGAAGATGAAAATTGGGTTAAAGAAAATAAAAAACAATTGCAATATTGTTTAGAGTGGGCAAATAATCATCAAAATTATGATAAACCTTTAACATTTCCTTATTCATTTAATGGTGAAACTGATATTTGGCGTGGTGATGATAATAAAATTTATATTGATACGTGTAATAATGACCAATATAACGATTATATAGAATATTTAAATTATGGACCTGATAGTTCAGATGAATACGACCAGTGTTTTAAGGGTCGTTTATTAAATGGTAAAGGTGTTGAATATGAGGATGTACGATTTAAAATTATTAAACTACCAGAAGAAAAAACAGTTTGTGTAAGTGGTTATTTTAATCCATTGCATGTTGGTCATGTAAGATTGTTCCAAGCAGCAAAGGCATTAGGCACAAAGTTGGTTGTTGTCTTAAATAACGACGCTCAGGCGATTGAAAAAAAGGGTGGCATCATCATTAACCAAGACGACAGAAAAGAGCTTATAGAAGCTTTAAAGTGCGTTGACGAGTGTGTTATTGCTGTAGATAAAGATAGAACGGTTTGTATGACATTAATGAAAATTCTACCTGATGTTTTTGCCAATGGCGGGGATAGAGTTGAAGATAATGTACCAGAAGATGTTGTTTGTGAGGATTTTAATATTGAGACGGTTTACGGTGTTGGCGGTGACAAGCACGATAGTTCAACAGATATTATTGAGAGAGCTAAGAGATTAGAAAGTCCGATAATTAGTTTTGAGTTGGGAAAATGAAATATAATAAAAAAAACTATAATTCAATTATACCACAATTTATTCGTGAATCTGATGCTGAATATAAACAAAGATGCCTTGTAAATTTAATAAACGATTTAAAAATGGGATTGGACCAAATTAAAGATTATCCAGAAATAGACTGGTATATGGAAATGAATTATAATGATAAAAAATGTAAATTAGTAATTGAGTGGAAAATAAAATGAAATGTCCAAAATGTGGAAAAATAATGGTTGAAGAAAATCTTAATGTAATCTATTGTTCACATCCACCTTCTATTTTGATGATTTGTAAATGTGGTTATAAAACATCAACTATGTCAAAAGTAATAATAGTAAAATCTTGGGAAGAAAGATGGGACGAAAAAAATGAAAGAAAAGATTGATTGGTCAGACAAATCAACACTTAAACGTAACCAAAAAGCTGTGAACGATTTGCATAGTAAATGGTATAAAGTTTGCGAAGATAATATGCAACTCAAAAAAGAAAACGAAGAACTTAAAGAAAAATTAGAATACGCTGAAAATTATCCCAACACTCAAAATACAACTGAGCAAATTAAGAGAATGTTGATGGCGAAAGATAAAGGGTTAAAGGAATTTGAGAAAGAAAATAAAGAGTTAAAACAAAGAAATAATTATTTGTCTAATGCTTTTGATGATATTAAAAGTATTTTAGAAAAAGACAAGCAGAAAATTCAAGAGTTACGAAAAAAAATTAAATTTTATAATAACTGGACAACTCCAGAATTGATATTAGAAATAGATGAAATATTCGGCAAAGAAGAAAAATGACTGAAGAAGAAAAATTTAAAGAAGCTTGTGCAAGAATTGTAAAGAATACTAAAGAAAGCATTATTCAAGTTTCTTTTTTCAATATGGACTATATTTCTGATTACGATTACTTAATAAGACAATTCAAATTGTTGCACGAAGCCAAATGGTATTTAGACGAAAAATAAATATATACTTCAGTATATAAATATTTATATACTATTTTGCTTCTTTATATTTCTATGGAAAAACAAATTATAGGCAAATTAAAATTTATAGAAGAACTTCATAATATAAAAATTTTGTTTGCTGTCGAAAATGGTTCAAGGGCTTGGGGTATGGCAAGCAAAGATAGTGATTATGATGTGAGATTCGTATTCGTTAGAAATATTGATAATTATTTGAGTATTAATAAACAAAAGGATGTTATTGAATGGATGTCTAACGATAAGATGATTGACATTGTTGGTTTCGATATTTATAAGTTTGTTTCATTGTTAAAGAAATCTAATCCTACTATGATTGAATGGCTTACATCCCCAATTGTTTATACGGGTAATGTACCACCCGGGTTGAAGTGGTTGGGTGTGCATGAGTTTAATCCTAAGGCATTATATTATCATTATAAAAGTTTGTGTAAGAACAATTATATGAAATATATTGCGAGTGGTAATAATGTTACATATAAAAGATACATGTATTGTTTAAGAGGGCTTTTTAATGCAAAATATACATGGGAAAATTATAAAGTACCATCAAATGATTTTAAAACTGTGTTTAACCAGATGGGACAGAACTCTTTCGTTAATCATAAAATTAGAGATATGTTAAAAGCTAAAGAAAAAGGAGAGGAAAAAGATGAAGTTGAACGAATTACTTTACTTGACCAATATATTGAAGAGTTTTTAGCAGATGAGAAAGAAATAGACACAAGGCAAATGGATATTAATGCATTAGACATAGAAATTAAAAATATTGTTTATTATTATAATAAAAATTGAGGTGATATAATGAAATGTAAAAGTCCAAAAAGAAATGCGTGTGTGGTTTATCATAACAATAGCACACGTGAAATTGTTGGAAAAGATAACGAAGGAAAGTACATTATTAAGCACCATATTAATTTTGTAGAAGATAGATGTCCAAATGAAAATGAATGTGAAATTAAATGCGGTGAACCACGCGGATTAAAATTTATGGTGCAAAAATGAACGGATTGTTAATATTTATAGGCGAACATCCTATTGCGACAGTAATTTTGGCAATAGTGTTAACTGAATTTGTATATGAAACTATTAAGCTGTTTATATAGATGAAAAGAAAATGAATAAAAAATATGAACTTACATTTGAAAGCGAAGGACAATTTAATGAAGCTTTCAAAGAAATTTGGAGAAATGCTGCAAGGTCAGAAAGAGATGCAGTAATTTCTATAGTTGATGAAGGTATAAGATTAGCAACAAAATATAGAAGAAGTAATGCAATACATTATTTAAATTTAGTAAGAGAAGCTATTCATAAGAGAAATTTAAAATGAGAGACCCAAAACGAATCAAACGAATTTTAAAACTGATTGAGAAAATATGGACAAAGTATCCAGATTTGAGACTTGGTCAATTATTACAAAATTTTGCAGGTTTTACTCGTAAGGATAATTGGAATGTTGAAGATGATACAACTGAATCTTTTTTAAAAGGTTATGTTGATATGTTAACAATGCAAGAACACTTTAAAAAAACTGGAGAATTTGTTTGTTTTAAATGTAAAATTCCATTTAAAAAACTTGATAAACATACATTTCAACCAGATTGTAAACATTATAATAAAGATTTAAGATTAAGTGTTGGTTAATATATACTCAAGAATATAAATATTTATATATTAAAAAGAGTTATATATTAATATTATTTATAGTTTTTTGGGCAATGATGGGGGAGGGATGATTACCTTCTGAGCTCCCACCAAATTTAAAATGGCAAATATAGAATTAACAAGTGATATTACTAAACATCCATATTTTGGTTATTGGTGTGATATCGTTGTAATATTTGATGGAAAAGAAGTCCATAATGAAGTTGCTTTTACTCTTACTAAGTTTGGAGCTAATATGCGAATAAATTATTATAAAAAATTATGTAATAATTTTGAAAAACGTAATAAAAATGTATTCAAATTTTAAATGAATCCATAGAACCATCAAGCAACTGTCTTTTGACAAACAACTCCCTAAAGAAAAATATAAAGTCCTACAGGGTATTCGGGTAGAATATCAGGTGTTGAGAACTTGGTTGTTTTGCTTGGTGGTGTGGACAATATAAATAAAGACAGTGCAGTAGTCTAATTCGGTTAGGACGGTGGGCTCATGACCCACAGATTGTTGGTTCAAATCCAGCCTGCACTATATTAAGCTCAAAATTTATTAAAGAGGTGTAAAATGAAGAACCAATCAAAAACTCTACCAGATGAAAATAGTAAAAATAATTTTGTTTTTGCTGAAGATATTATTGAAGAAATCAGAACTAAATATAATATTGATGATAGTTATTTTCCATATGTATTTGAAGAAGATGATAGAATTAGAGATATACTATTAAAATCAGCAACAGAAATTATAAATCCATTTGTGTATGCTTCTTGCAATGGCGGAGTGTTTGATACAGATGTTAAAATTGGATGATATAAATTAGGTAAAAGTCATATTGTTATTTATAAATTACATGGTAAATATGATAATTGGATTTTATTTACAAAAAACATAAAACAAGTTCAAGAAAAGTATTTAAAAAACCAAGAAAATATTATGTATGGTGTGTTTACGATACGAAGCGGGATAGCTGGCACACATTTGGTTAAAAATGAAGTTGGTCATAGTATCGAGCCAATATTGAATGATGATTTGTATGGTAAGTTAAAAAAAGAAATTACTCAGTTTATGAAATTATCAAAGTTTTATCATCAAAATAACTTTGACCATAAAAGAGGAATTTTGTTATATGGTCCACCTGGGAATGGTAAAACGACCTTTATTAAACATATATTAAGAAAAATCGAGGCTATTAGTATTATTTGCAACATACAAGATTATAACGAGTTAAATTTTCTAGAAAACTTGTTAAGTGGAAAAAATCTTGAAAATTGCTTAAAGATAATAATAATGGAAGATATTGACGGCATGAGTTCTGGTTATAGGAGCAAAGTATTAAATTTACTAGATGGTGTATTTAATATAAACAATACAATATTTTTAGCTACGACAAATTATCCTGACCAGTTAGACAAAGCGCTGATAAAAAGACCAAGCAGGTTGGATAGTGTTTATCTCATTGGTTCTCCAAACGCTAAAAGCAGAAAAAAGTTTTTAAAAAAATATTTCAAGAATGCGACTACTGAAGAAATTAAAGAAGCAATAACAGAAACAAAAAAATTTAAAGGTTGTTTTTTTAAAGAGATTTATTTGATTAGTAAATTCAACGAATGTTCATTACTTGAAGCAGTTGAAACATTCAAGAAAAAATTTGAGTTATTAAAAAGAGTTACTAAGGTAAATTATTTAGGGTGATAAAATGTATAAACCGAAAAAACAAGGATTAATTAATTGGATGTTTAATGGCGTTAATGAAGACTTAGCAAATGATGAATGGGTAAATAAACTTTGTGAAATGCAAAGTATTTTGACATATGAAGAATGTTTAGAATTTAATAATATGAACTTTAATGATAATTATTGGTATATATTAGAAAACTTTATTTGTCAACATTTAAAATAATTTAGCAGCTCGGTAGCATAGCGGTCAAGTGCACTGCACTTTGGAGATTTATATTGAAGATATGCAGGGGTCGAAGGTTCGAATCCTTCTCGGGCTATTTATAATGATAAGAGTATGGTGTATCCACGAAATGTGCAGATATGAAAAAGAAGGTATCTGTACATTAGAAAGCATTGTAATTAATTTTGATAGAATTACGTTAGAACCAATTTGCATGAGTGAAGAAATAATCGACAAATAAGTTGGGAATAGTTTAATGGTTAAAACGTCGGGTTGTGACCCCGAAAACGGGGGTTCAATTCCCTCTTCTCAACCTCATAATTCTTAGAACAGAAAGCTTTATAAATGTAAAAACGAAACCTTTATATAGTAATATATATTTATATATATTAGAGGAAAACAAAATGGAAAAAAGAGAGGTTGAAGAACTTGCACATAACCTATTTTCAAAACATGGTTTAAGTGTGAATGGTTGGTTATTCGAAATATATAATAGAAAAAGAGATTTTGGAATGTGTTTTCATACGAAGAAAAAAATATGTTTATCAAAATATTTTATTAAGCATTCAACTTATGAACAAATTAAACAGATATTGTTGCACGAAATAGCACATGCTTTGTGTGGAAGAGGGTTTGGTCACGGTCGTATATTTAAAAACAAATGTGAAGAAATTGGTTGCATAGAAGATGGTTATTGCTTAACAAAGTTTTATTTAATTCCAGAAGCTGCAGTTTATAAATTCATATGCAAAAATTGCGGTATTGTTGAAGAAAATTATAGAAAGTCAAAACAAATAGAATTGGCAATAAAAAATAATAAAACTGATAATCTATATTCATGTAGTATATGTAAAAGCAAATGTACTATTGAGCGAGGTAAAAAATGAAAATAAATAGAAAATATATTGTATGTATTGATATTGAAACAGAAACTGTACAAAGAGAAGTTGAAAATGATGGTTACTATGTTTTAGTTAAATGTAAAATTATAACTACTAAAGATAGTTTTATTATTGAAGAAACATATATTTATACTACTAAAGATTCAAATGATTTTCATTTAGCACAGAAAGCTGAAGAAACATTTAAAAAGTATCTTGATGAAAAAGTATTAATAGGTGAATGGTAATGACTAAACTAAAACAATTATTAAAAGAAGTAACGCGTTTGATGCATCCTTGGAAAGTGTATGCTGTTGGCGGATGTGTACGTGATTATATTTTAAAAATCAAACCAAACGATTATGATTTTTGCACTAATGCATTACCAGACGATATCGAACGATTAGTTAAAGCTGACGGCAGAAGGGCATACTGTGTCGGCAAAAAGTTTGGCACAATCGGTTGTAAAATAGACGGCGAGTTTGTTGAGATAACAACATTCAGAACAGAAAGTTATGAGGAAGGAAATCGAAAACCTGAAGTTGCATTCGTTGATGATTTAGTTGACGATTTAAGTAGGCGTGATTTTACAATTAATGCGATGGCTGCTAAACTTGATAAGAGAGGTTATATTAGAATTGTTGACCCATATCAAGGTAGAAAAGATTTAAAAACTGGTTTAATTAAATGCGTTGGCATTCCAAAGCACAGAATTAAAGAAGACCCATTAAGAATATTAAGAGCAATTAGATTTGCTTGTAGATTTAGTTATGCAATAGATGATTTAACATTTAGAAAAATGACAAGTGGAAGTGTACAATTATTAAATGTATCTAAAGAAAGATGGGTTATGGAATTAGACAAGATTTTGATGAGTGATAGGGTTATCAATGCATTAAGTAATTTATGGGCAACCGATTGTTTTAAGTGGATGATACCAGAATTACATTTACAACATCGTTATGTTCAAAATAGTCAATATCATAATTTTGATTTGCATATACATACAGTAAAAGTTGTAAAAGCCTGTCCAAAAGATATTAATAAAAGATGGGCTGCATTATTACACGACATTGCAAAGCCATTTACAAGAATACAAAAAATTATGAAAAGTCCAGAAGGAGTTCTTTCTGATTGTTCGTTGAAAATAAAAGCCAACTATGTTGGACATGAAATACTCGGTGTTGATATGGCTGAACAGATTTGTCGTAAGTTGAAGTTTAGTAATGAAAGACGCAAGTTTATTGTTAAGTCAATAAAAGAGCACCTTAACGATGATTGTTGGCTGAGAGAATTTGATAATATGGGGAAGAAATGAAGGAAAAAATACCAATTAATCATGAATATCTAAAATTTTGTAAAAAATGTGGTGGCAAATGTTGTAAAAATTCACCATGTTATGTTTTCCCGGAAGAATTTAAAGAAATAACAACTGATATATTAATTAAAAAAATAAAAGAAGGTTTTTGCTTTGATTATTGGGAAGGTAATCCTACTAACAATGAGAAATATGATAATTTAACTTTTTATTATTTACGTCCGCAATGTAAAGGACATAGTAATAAAATTGTACATGGTGGTTGGGGTGGAGAATGTATATTTCTTAAAAAAACTGGATGTTCTTTTAGTGAAAAATATAGACCACTTGGTGGTAAAGCACTTATTCCTGGAGAAAAATGTAAAACAACAATTGGATATACAAAGCAGGATTGTTCAATTGATTGGATTTCATATAATAATATTATAATAAAAGCAATAAAGAAATTAATTGACCAAAAAAAAATTAATAGAATTAAAAAGGGAGATGAATAATGATATGAACAACTTAAAGAATTTTTTGAAAAATAGAAGAAAACATTTAATAATTGAAAAACAAAAATTATTGTGGTGTGATAAAGAAACAAAATTTATTTCTGGTCGTATTCAAGAATTATCTGATATGTTATCAAGAATAAATTATGGAGATGATTTAATTAAGATGACAAATTATGAAAATTCAAAAATTAAACATCTCATTAAAATGAAAAATTTCATTAGAGAAATGATTAGCAAAGGTATTATTACAGAAGACGAAGCAAAAAATAGTAAAAAAAGTGTATTTAAAAGTTTACAATAATGGAGGAAAAATGGAAACAATAGAAGGATATAAAAAGACAATTAGCCGATTACAAAAACAAAAAAACAATTATCGTGCTAAATTAAAAGAATTAGACGCATTACTAGAAGCCAGAAAAACACAAGCTAGACGAGATGCAAATTTTAAAATGGTGTTGAAAGCAACTTATCCAGAACAATATTATAATTTAGTATCGTGGTTTGAATTTGTTGGTGTGAATGATAAAACATTAAAAGAAATTAAAAAGGAATTAAAAGAATGATAATTGAAATTACATTTTGGGGATTTTTTAAAGTAGCAATTAGTTTTATTGTTGGTCTTGTGGTGGGTATTACGATTGAAGAACGCAGACTTTAAATATATACTTTAGAATATAAAACTTTATATATTATTAAACACTATATATTTATAGTTTGATAAGAGACTTGCGGGTATAGCTTAGTTTGGTTGAGCATTGTAATAGTGGCGTAATGGACGCGTTACGATGTCGACGGATTTAAAACTATTACACGGACGGAGGTTCAAATCCTTCTACCCGTCGCTAGCAAGTGTAGACGAAAGTTGAACAACGATGCGTTGGAACACGCCTACAATATCAAACATATTCATAATGGGCAGATGGTGTAAAGTGGTCCTTTGTGAGCATGGCTATTCACAATTGACTGGGATATAAGCACGCTTGGTGAAAACTCGAGTAAAGTAACCAGGAGGTGGGTTCGAGTCCTGCTCTGCCACCATATTCATAATGCCAAAATAGTTTAAAGAAAAATATGGTGTAATTAACCATTAGTTTTTCAACATGAAAACGCCTTAATAAAACTCGAGTCAATTATTAAGTGAGATATTGGTTTAAATCCAATTTTTGGCTCCTATTTATAATGACACAGACGGTGGGGGATAGAAGCCATATGTCAATCACAAAAATCATCGATGAGCAAACTGTGGGTGGTTTCCAAAGTAGCAGTTATTGCAGATTTAAGTTCTGCCTGTGTCAAAATATTCATATTGTCCTTGTAGTTTAGTTTGGTCTATGACGCCGGATTGTCACTCCGGTAACCCGTGTTCAAATCACGGCAGGGACGTTGGGCAAGTCAGTCCCCTTCCGTAAAAGGTATATGAATGTATACATCCCAATGTTTATGAACACTTCGGTTTACAATTTCGGTTGGTTTAAACATGTTATATGGTTGGAGCTAAGGTGTTAACAACTTGCCCATTTAAGATTTAGACCGGTTGGGTTTATGTTCTTTTGGAAGATAAACGGCGCTTAAGAAATCGCCACTAAATTTTATATTCATGGCATGGAGGCGAAACAGACACGCACTACGGAAGTAGCAAAGAGGAACTATGCCTAAGTACACGGTAACTATCTTGAGCCAAAACGTAAAATAGTAGGTGCAAATCCTACCTGTGCCACATTAATTGCTGACGTGCCCAAGTAGTCAAGGGGATTGGTTGCAACCCAATTATCGTTGGTGCAAGTCCAACCGTCAGCTTATAAAGAAAATGGAAACAATCAGAAACTTTCTCAACAAAATTCGTTGGGGATTCGAAATATCAAGAGTATGAATATAGTGTAGCATATTATGATAGGTTATAAAAACGCATTAATAGATTATCAATTTTTAAGAAAAAAACAATTAGTTGATGATATAATTCGTAAAATAAATGATATATTATGTAACATTAAAATAGAATAAGAGGTATAAAAATGACATTAACAGCAAACGATTTGAAATTGATTGATAGTTTTTTAAAACAACAACAAGGAATTATAAATCAACCAGAACAAAACAAAAAAATATTACACGATTTGCGTAATAAAATATGCAGTGTATTAAATACAATACAAATAAAAATTGAGGAGACAAAATGATATTAGACAAACTATTGGAAAAGAAAGACGTATTGGCTTACATCAATTTTAGAAAAAGAGAATTGGTTAAAGCACGAGAGTATGCTATTAAATACACTGGTTTAAAACAAAGAGAATCTACGCTCAGAAAAATCGAAGGACGGATTGCCGAATTAAAACATTTTGCCAACGTCGTTCACAGTGGTAACGTTAAAAAAGAATCAATCAAAATTAGCGAAAGTTTGAATACTTATAATTCATCTGAAGAAATAACAACTGCAGGTGCAGGTAAAAATGTTGTATTTAAGGTTATTGACGTAGATGAATGTAATTGTGAATACAAAGAAGAAAAGTATAGCAAAGCTGATAAGTGTAATATGAAAACAATTTGCGAAGCTTTTGGTATTCCATATTCAGAATTAGAGCTAGATTAAATTCGTATGCTCCAGTAGCATAGTCCGGTTAATTGTACTGCACTTTCGAAATTCATTTTGGAGACATGCAGGGGTCTTGGGTTCGAATCCCAACTGGAGCATTTATGTTTAAAATGAAATATAAAATTGGTGAAAAAGTGTATCTTTTAAAACCGAGACATATACCTCTTAAAAAGGAATTTGTCCATTTGATAGATTATTATAGACATTTCGATGTCAAAGAGTGGACTGCAATACAAGATATTAGAGATGTTAGCGAATATGTAAGTCCTGAAAATAGACCATTCTATGAATATTTGGTACATACTAAACATTGTGGTGACAAATGGCTTTCTGAACAATGTTTTAATAAACCAATAAAAACCATTCCAAAAGAAATTTTAAAACGATTGGAAACAAAATAACGATGAAATTTAAAATAGATAACCGTGAAAGTAATTATATTTTTAACGGATTTAAACTTGAAAATATTGAATATGATAAATGTCAGTTAGAAATTGGTGACATTCAATATGGAAATGTTTGTATAGAACACAAAACTGTTGAAGACCTAATTACAAGTTTTCAAAAAGGTCATATACAAAAACAGTTGTTACAACAAGAACAAAACTTTGAACATAGCATTTTGATAATTTCTGGTGATTTTAAGCGGTTATTATTAAACAAATATTTGAGAAAATATACTACGTTTGAATATGTTAGCGGTATTTTATCTTCATTAACTATGCGTTACTCAAAAACAAAAATTGTACAAACGTATCCTATTGCAACTGCTTTTAATAAATCTGAAAATAAAGTATTAGCTCGATTATGTGAAAAGCTTATTTTAAAAGGAAACGATAACAAAAAGATAACTATATATGATACTGAATTGTTAAGAAATACTATTACAACTGATGATTTAAAGTTAAAAGTGCTTGTATCATTTCGTGGTATTGGCTTAAAAAAAGCAAAAAAATTATTGGAAAATGAAGAAATTAAAGATACTGTTTCTAAGTTGATTAATTTAGTGAAAAAGTAGTATATTCTACAAAATATAAATATTTATATAGTAGTAAATATATTAATATATTAGGCATAGAGAGTTCCTATAACAACTCAATGTATGAATCGAAATATACTCTCCGCCTATTATAATCAAGGCAAAGGTGGTTCCTATTTACGCATTTTAAGCCGGTGACACAGGTTCGATTCCTGTCCTCGCTTCGGCGAGGTAGCATAGTGGTAATGCGCCGTTATTACCACTCGCCTTTTAAAATCGAGAATTAAAATGAAAAATAAAAATTATGGTTACATATATAAAAGGGCACCATTCAAAGTATATAAAGAGGTTAAAATATGACTAAAGCAACACTAAAATTATTCAAAACAATTCCAATAAAGACTAAAAGAAAAGCAAAATTAACAAAAGAACTATTGCGGAAAACTTTACTAAAGGGTTATATATTTTCACCGGAAGTTGTTGCTAATTATTCTAATGAAGAACTTGATTCGTTTATTAATATTATTGACAATGAATTAGGATTATCACCAGAACAAATGAATAGTAGTTTTCATAAGTCTTGGCATAAAGTAAAAACAGCAAGCATAGAACAACTTGTGTTAGAGCAAATGTTGCATTATATTACTACTTACGGTTTTGAATCACTAGGAGTATACGATGAAAATAGTGTATATATTCCAAACGAAAAATTAGACATTCCAGAACTGAAAGAAAATCTTAATTTTATTCTTATTAAAGGATTAACTAAAGACGAAATAAAAGAAAAAACTTTATCATTAATTAATTCGGGCATTGCATTAAAAGAAGAAACTATGAATGATATTATGGAAGTTATAACTTTTGTTGGTATTAGTCAAAACGAAATTGAAGAAGTTAAAAATAAAGAAATTAAAATTCAATTATATGATAAATATAATCTGGTTCCAAAGAACCCAGTTGAATTTTTAAGATATTTATTATATAAAACTACTGAAAAAACTTTATTAATTAAAAATAAGGAAACTATTAAATTAATTAAAACCGGCAATTTACAAGTTGCAACAAATTTATTTTATTCATATAAACAATCACACGGATTGGAAAAATTATCAACAATTTTTTATAGATTCAAACCAATCTTTTTGGCATTTAAAACTAATAAATTTCCAGCATTAAAAAGTACAATTAATAAAATTAGAAAGTTAGCAGTTATTCATCATAAACCGATGTCAGAAGATTTATTAAATAATGTTACAAGCAAATTAAAAAATCATATTAAAATTAATGTTGATGATTTAATAGAAGCATTGGAAAATGCAAATGTTTTCAGAAAAATTAGATTATTGTATGCATTAAAATTTAGACAAAAAGGTTCTGATGTTATTATGTATAGAGTAAGAAATGGTAAATCATATGTTGAAGATTTTAAATTTGATAATGTTAGTGGAGCAAAAGTAACTTATGATATGGTATTTAATACATTGGCATTAGATATTGAAAAGAATGTTAAAGGTAAAACAGTATATATTCCCGACTATATTAAATACACATTACCATCAACCGAAAAACAGTTTACAGGGTATTTTCCAACTGGAACTTGCGTAACTATTGATAAAAATATGATTTTTGGAGTACATTGGGAAAATCAAGGAAGTCATAGAATTGATTTAGATTTATCTTTAATCAATGTATCAGGAAAAATTGGTTGGGATGCTTCATATAGAAATGATGAACGTTCAATATTATTTTCAGGTGATGTAACAGATGCGCCTTTACCAAAGGGTGCTAGTGAGTTATTTTATGTTCGGAGACAAAGTAAAGAAGCTCACTTAATGTCTGTTAATTATTATAACTATAATGAAAATGTATCTGTTCCAATGAAAATTATGGTTGGAAAAGAATCAATAAGTAATTTAAGAAAAAATCACATGATTAACCCGAATAATGTTTTAACTGTTGCCAATTCAACTATTGATAAAAAACAAACTATAGTAGGTATGATTGTAACAACTACTAATGAATGTAGATTTTATTTTAACGGAAGCACTATGGGTAATAAAATTTCCTCATCAGTTGATGAACAAACATTAAAACGATTGAAATATCTTTTGAATTATTACGATAATACTATTTATCTAAATGATTTGTTAATTAAAGCTGGAGCTACGATTGTTAATGAAATTAATGATGATGTTAAGGTTGATATTGATTTAAGCCCAGAAAAGCTTGAAAAAGATACGATTTTGAACTTATTAATTTAACTTTTTCTTTTTTATTTATATACTTTAGTATATAAAAGTTTATATATTATTAAATCTATAATAATAGTAATCAAAAATGATAACTGTAGCTATTTTAATCAATGGCAAACCGATTTATGCCAGAACTGCTGTAAATAGAAGTTCAGAAGACCTTGGCAAAGATAAGGTTAACAAATATTTGTGTGACGAAGGGACTTGGATTAAACATAAACCGAAAGATGGCGCTGTTGCATTAGCTAAGAAGATGTTGGACACCATCAAGGAAGTAAAATAATGACTGCTAAATCAAAAGTAAATGGTCACGACGTTAAACATCAAAATGGAAAATGGCTATATGTTGAAGATAGTGGCGATATTATAATTACCGAAAAAGCTCCAAAGTCGGAACATAAAACAAAAAAAATCAAAATAAATAATAAATTTGTTGAAGTTGATTTAAAGATTGCACCTTTAATTGAAATGTTAAATAAATTTGGCATTAAAACACAATATTCTTGCCAAGGGGAAGAAGGATGGCAAGATGGTTATATTATAATAGACCCAAGCAATTTTGAATTTAAATACGATAAAGATTGTATAAAGGGTTCGTTAGTATTTAAACCAATTAAGGAGCAAAAATGACATTAAACTTATCACAATATGAAGGTAAAACTGACGAAGAAATAGATAAAATGATTAGAGAAGAAAACCCAAATTTATGGGAGGCTGAAGTTCCTGTAACAAGGGAACGGATAAAAGCATATTTTATGTTGCCACTTTGGGAAAGAGAGAAAATAAAATGAACAGATGTTTAAAATGCAATGCGAAATTTGAAGAAAAAGGATTTTGGTGCTCAATGGAATGCAAACAGAATTTTTTACAATATTATTTTAGTGAATATCAATTAAGTAAAGCATTAGATTATCATAGAAAAAAAGATAAAGAAAGAAAAGAATTGATGAAAATACTTAAAGAAAAAGGGGTGTCTTTTGGAGATTATTTAAGAGAGCAAATAAAAAAAGACGGATTGATTGGGAAGGAAATTTTTAAAAAGGATAAAAATACTGTAATAATAGAAACAGCAGACGATGATTGGGGAATGGAAAGCATAATAACAAAATTTATGGGTAATATGCGCTTTAATGAAGATGGGAGTATAAAAATACCTGAACTTATATTAAAAAGCAAACAAGAAGAAAAGGAAAGCATTGTTCTTAGAAGAGTACAAATTAATAGGAATAACCCTGCGATAGCTCATTTAAGGATTGAATTTCCAGAAGATATTAAAAACCCAAAAGAGATAACATCATATTACGATGAAATTAGAGATAAGAGATATTTATCCGTAGAACATAACATTAAACAGATTGATAAGAGAACATTTATTGTTGAAGTTAGGAATGGAAGTAAATATATGTATTCTTTATTGGATTATTTACTTGAATGTTTTGAATCTAAATTAGGAAAAGATAAATCTGTTGTTGTAAGGGGAAGTTGGGATAAATTCAGCTCATTTTAGTAAAATTAGTCAATGTGTGATTTCACGCATAAAAACAAATTAACATATAAGGAGATATAAAAAAATGATAACATTACATCTTCCTCGAGGAAGACAAACACCTGATTTGAAACAGGAAATTGGCAGCGCAAGACGTATTAAAGACAAAACAGTTAGAAATAATACTGTTGATGGATTAAATAAAATAATACAATATCTTTAGCGGTGGTGTAAGTGGAGTTAGTTTATATTGGGATAATAAACTTGTAGTAGAAAAATATGAAGGCAATCAAAAAATTTACAAGTGCGGCAAGGAACTTTATAAAATCAAAAGGAATCGCACTATCAAGTATCATTCATTGGTTGTTGATGTTCACAGTTGTGCCTTTGGTCGCGTATACGATGATAATGGCGTTGAAATACTTTTTGTGTTAAAATCATACGTGCCTGGAAAACATAAAAAAGGTGGTCAAAGTGCTAACCGGTATGAAAGAAACCGCGAGTTGGCAATCCTTACATGGTTCAAGAAAATTAACAGTTTGTTAATGCAGTATAACGATATTAAAATCGTATTGGGTATATCGCCAGTTTATGAAAGCAAGTTTATGAAATATATGCATACTTACAACAAACAAAAAATCGTCAAAAGTATGAGGACAGAATATTGCGACGAGAACGGCGTGTATCAAATGGTAGGTAAATTAAAATGAGTAACAATTATTTGCATGGAAAAGTAAATGAAAATACTAAGTATGACGAAGATATTGGTGAGGTTAAATTAGATGAGATAAGAGTAGTAGCAATTCCTCATATTCCATTATCAGCACAATATTGTATAATTAATGCTGTTAAAAAAAGTCAGAGAACTGATTTTAGCGGTTATGTCAAGTGTTACAAATACGATAATAAATCAATATTAATTAATCCGATTTATGGTAATGTGTTGGAGCATTTGTAACGGGGACGTAGCTCAGTGGTCAGAGTTCTTGGTTTGCAACCAAGGTGCCACGGATTCAAATTCCGTCGTCTCCATTTAACCACCTTTGATGTAACGGTAGCATGATTGGCTGTAAACCAATTCGAGCTGGTTCGAATCCGGCAAGGCGGATTTAATATTCATAGCCCTATAACCTAATGGATAGGGTGCTTGGCTTCGATATGAATTGTAGCTAATAAGCATTTTCGAGGTCACCAAGAAATCTGGGTTCAAGTCCCAGTAGGGCTATCACAGGTGTGTAGTTCAGCTTGGTCAGAACGTCTGGTTTACATCCAGAAGGTCTCAGGTTCAAATCCTGACACACCTATAAATTAAAATGTATAAACAAAAATGTAAATATTGTAAAAAAGCAATCATAGTAGAGAAACAACAACAGTTTGCATTACATTGTAGATATTGTAAGACGAATTCAAATAGAAAAGAATATAAATTTAAATGTAAAAAATGTAATAAATTATATACATTAAAATTAACTAAAAATAATATTAAAAAACAACAATATAGAAATCACTGTACAATAAAATGTGCAAATGGTCGTAACCATACTATTCAAACAAGAAATAAAATTTCAGAAAGTGCTAAAAAGAACAATGTAAAATTTTTAAATATGCGTGATAAAAGGAAGTGTTATTGTTGTAAAGAAATATTCAGAGTTATTTCTTCAAGCAAACAAAAAACATGTAAAAAAGCTAAATGTATATCAAAATTTTTATCAGACAATTCCAAAAATAAAAAGTGTGGTGGCCAAACATCAAGAAAAACGTTTTATTATAATAACATTAATGGAGAAAAATTTTGTTTACATTCAAGTTATGAATTAATGCTTGCAAAAGATTTAAATAAAAACAATATTTTGTGGATTAGACCAAAACCATTTAAATGGATTGATAAAAACAATCAATATCATTATTATTATCCAGATTTTGAAATTATTGGTTATAAAGTTTATGTTGATACAAAAAATGATTATTTAATAAAAATAGACAACGATAAAATAAAAAGAGTTAGGACACAAAATAATATTAATTTAATAATATTAGATAAAAATAATCTTAGTTGGAATAATTTAAGTAAATTAATAAAATGAGTTTAACTATAAAATTAATAGGAAGCAGAGAAGAAAAAGCTGAATGCTTTTATCTTTTAATGACTAATTATTCATTATCTTCAAATGTTTTGGATAAGTTTCATGTTTTAGGAAATACAAAAGAAATCCTTAGATTATTAAAAAAGAGTAATGTTAAGTATCAAATAATTTAAAATGACAAAAAGATTTGTAATCGGAGACATACACGGGCAATACAATGCTCTTAAACAAGTTTTAAATAGTGCAAACTTTAATTATGATAATGATAAATTAATTGTATTAGGAGATGTTTGCGATGGTGGATATAATACTTATAAAGTCGTTGAAGAACTGTTAAAAATAAAAAATCTTATATTTGTTTTGGGTAATCACGATGTATTTTTTATTGACCATATTAAATCTGGCTGGTCAGAAGAAATTTGGTTACAACAAGGAGGTTGTGCTACACTTGAATCGTATGGTGCAAAATGCGTTGAAGGCCAAACATGGGACAACAAATCAGAAATTAATTCGACAAACTTAAAAATACCAATTTCACATCATTGGTTTTTTCACAAGGGTGTATATTATTATGAAGAAGATAATATGTTATTTGTTCATGGTGGTATTGACCCGAAAAAACCCATTGAAGAACAAACTAAACATACTTTAACTTGGGATAGAGAATTTATTGTAGACTGCCAGAATGGCTTAGAAAACAAATGGGATTTAATATTTGTGGGTCATACTACTACACAAAAATATGATGAAACAGTACCAATAAAAATGGGCAATTTAATTATGATGGATTGTGGCGCTGGTTGGAATGGTCGATTAGCAATGATGGATATAGATACAAAAAAGGTATATTTAAGTGAGTATGTTAAAAATGATAGATGAAAAATGCCCAAACTGTAATGGAAAGTTAAGATATTGCGACCATGAAACATATTGTATAAAATGTGGCTTGGTCGTTGATGATTCACCAATTGATTTTGGCAAAGATGATTATGACAATGAAGAGTCAAGAGGAAAACAAAGCAGAAGCGGTATGCCTGTTACATATTTAAATCCATGGCTGTGGACGAAAATACCCAATTTGAAAAATAAAGGGGTCGTAGTGTAGCTTGGTCTATCACCCGCGCTTTGGAAGTGTGAAACCCTGGTTCAAATCCAGGCGACCCCATAAGGAGTTAAAAATGAAGAAAATAAAGGTTTATACCTTACCCGGTTGTGTGTATTGCGAGTTTGTTAAAGATTATTTTAATGAACACAATATTGAATTTGAGTGCATTGATGTATCTAAAAATCAGAACGATGCTGAAATGATAGTTAAAAAGACGGGACAAGTTGGAGTTCCAGTTACAATAATTGATGAAGATTTTGTTGTTGGATATGATGTTAAAAAGATTAAGGAGTTATTAAAATGAAATGTAGACAATGTAAAATAGAATTATTAAATATCTGCCCTGATTGTAAAACAGAAATCAAAGGCGATAATATTATTTGTGGTCAGATTTTGATTCCTAAACATCATTGTTTTAATTGTTGGGTGAATAAATGATATGCAAAAGAGAATGCGAAGTGTATTCAAGAGTTGTAGGTTATTATAGACCAGTCCAGTTTTGGAATACTGGAAAACAAGAAGAGTTTAAAGACAGGTTAGAATATGACGAAGGAAATTCAATTAATAGTTCACGTGCAAGAATTATAGAAGAGTTTAAAAAAGATTAATTGCCCACATAGTTTAATTTGGTAGAACAGAGGATTTGTAATCCTCAGGTTGCAGGTTCAAGTCCTGCTGTGGGCTTTTTGGGGACATGGTCTAATCAAGTATGACGTTCGGCTCCAGACCGAAAGATTATCGGTGCGAATCCGGTTGTCCCCATATGAATAACAATGGTATATAAAGATAATTGCGGATATAGTTTCAATGGTAAAATACCGGGCTTCCAACTCGAGGTTATGGGTTTAAATCCCATTGTCCGCATTTTAAGTTTAAAATGGAATATGAAATATTTTCGTGGTTGCTTATATTAGCTTTATCAAGTTTTTCTGCACTTTATATAATATATAATTCAATTAAAAAATGGTGGAATTCAAAACATTAAATATTAAACAATTACAAAAAATATATAGATTAAGAGATGTATTTTTTAAGAAGCATCATGATTTTTCGTTAACACGGTCTCAAAAAAGAGTTTCTAATGTGATTATTAAGAAAGTCCTTAATAATGAAGGCGGTTCTGTTTATGTTGAATTTAGCAGACAGCAAGGTAAAACAGCAATTATTTCTTTAACTTGCGAATTCTTAATGTTGTTTTACTTTCAAATTGCAGAGAAATTTAGCTTACCTCATACTAAGTTTTTCAATATTGGCATATTCGCTCCACAGAAAGAACAAGCTAAAACTGATTTTGATAAAATTAAAATGTTTCTTGAACATGTTAAAGATAAAGGTTATGATTTTAAGTTTAATGAATTCAATGGAAATACTGTAACCTTTAAAAGCGAAAATTATCCAGAAAGAAAAATATTTTGTTTTTCAGCAAGTCCAACTTCAAAAACAGAATCCAAGACATTAAATTTGATTATCTTAGAAGAAGCGCAAGGACTATTAGATGAAAAAGTAGATAATACAATTAGTCCAATGGGTGCACACACTAATGCTGTAAAAATTTTTATTGGTACTGCTGGTTACAAAAAGTGTAGATACCATACTGGGATAACAACATCAAATCCTGAAGATTGTATCATTTCTGATTATATAACTGCAATTAAAGAACGGTATGAGTTGTTCAAAGAAACAGAAGACCCAATATTTTTGAATTATGAAAAACACATAAAAGAAAGAATTGATAAGCTTGGCAAAGACAGTGATGCTTTTAGAACACAATATGCTTTAGAATGGGTTTTAGAAAGAGGGCAATTTATTACCTATCAACAATTGTTAGATATAATTAATCCCAATAAAGATTTTGAGTTGGAAGGACATTGGGGCAGAGGTGAAACATTGTTCGTTGGAATAGATTGGGGCAAGTCTCACGATTCAACTGTTGTGACAATAATAAGAGGCAATGGCGAAATTGTTGATTGGCTGGAATTGAAAGGCGACGAATATAATACTCAATACGAAAAGATTAAAAATTTCTTAGTGCCGAAATATGCCCAAGCAATTAAAAAAATATATTGCGATTCTACAGGAAATCAAGACATGGGTGTTGACCAATTAAGGTCAATGTTTTCACCATACGAAATTCCTGTAATTGGAGTTAAATTTACTGCACAAAGTAAAGATGAAATGTATAAAAATTTGTACAGTTTAATGGTTCCTAAAACAATTGATGGTCGTATTATTGAAGAGTCTATTATTGTGATACCAAAAAAAGATTCTGTAGAAAAAGGTAGATTTATAATACAATTTAGTGATTTACAAAAAGAGTATAAAAACAATATGTGGAGTTGTAATCATCCTGAAGGAACAGGATACCATGACGATTATTGCGACTCGTTGGGTTTAGCTTGCATTGGAATTAAAAGATTAGCCAAAAAAAGAAAAGTTAAATTTTTCATAAGATGATACGAAATATATTGTATAATAGATATTGTTTCAAGTGTAAATCAACGTCAAATCAAAAACTAATTGATATTATTAAAATTGACCCCATATTTAATAAATATTATGCTACTTATAATTGTGACTATTGCAACCAAACTAACCATTATGATGTTAGTTATAAAAGAATATTAACGTTGTGCGAGATTAAAGAACGACACAAATATTAAATTAATTCTATCTTTTATAAGTAAAACAGAAAGCTTTAAATAGTTATATATATTCTAATATATCGATGATAAATAAGCTTATACAAAAGAGGTGTAGTTGTACAATATGTTCATTAACTGCATTAGATATTAATAGTTTACAAAAGCGCCTTGATTCTAATATTAGTAAATCTTCAAAACAAAGAATTAAATATATTTTACGGACTTTAACACGTGACAATTTTCGGTGTGTAAAAGTAAGAAAAATTTAACTTTTGACCATCATGAAAAAGCAAAATGTAGAGGAGCAAGTGGTTATAAACCGCATTTAGGAAAAATATTATGCATCAGATGCCACAATATAAAAAATGGTTGCACTTGCTTTGAAGGACATTATATTTTGAGATTTATTGTAAAATTATTAAAGGTAAAATTCCATAAACTTAAAAATATATTTTACAAAATATAAATATTTATATAGTCTTAGTAATTATATTTAATTACAAGTATTATAAAGAGGTGATATAAGTGAAACATAAAAATGAATTATCGGAATTCTTTGTTAAACAGCTTGGGATTTATGGTATTGATATTGCTCAAGACACATTATTAGAATGGTTTGAAGAATTTGAAAAAGAGGTTGAAAATGCAAAAAATTAATGTACAAGGTATAATGTGTTATGACTATGAAAAAGTCACTAACAGAATGACAAAGGGCGAAATGAAACATTTTAGAAATTTCATGCGAACTAGAGAACTTATGTTTATAGAAGAAACATGTTATATTTATAAAGACGATTTATCAAATTGGCAAAATGCATGGAACACAAAGTAAATGAGAAAATTAGGATATGAAGAAAACAAACAGATTTTTTTGGACTCAGATGATAAAATTATTATCAAAAAGGAGATTAGCCGTACGAACTTTAGATTCATGGTATCCGAAGATGGCAAGTTAAAATGTTAAAAATATGCATGTGGTGCAAAAAAGTAATCACGAACAACGCTTTACAAAATGAAGCAAAGGAGAATGAAAAAAATGTGTAATGGATTAACAGTTTGTATTAACAAACAAGGAAAAGTATTGTGCGATGGCTCACAGCATCATGATGCTGTATTATGGACTTCAGGCATAAAAAATGAACAACGTGAAAAATATCTGAAATATGAAATATTATTTCCAGAATGGGATAACCCAATTTGGGATAGAGGAGATGATTTTTGTGTTAATCAAATATATATACCGCAAACATTAGTTGATGTAAAAACAAAAGAACCAGTTAAAAAAATTCAAAATGCACTTGCAAAATGGGTAAAAAATAATGAGAATTTTATCAAAGCCCAATTTTTTAATAATAAAAGATTATTGAGCAATTATGATGTTGAATTAGATTTGAGTAATATAAATTTGAGAAGCGTTGATTTTTCTTATAACAACTTGAAAAGCTTAAATTTAAATGAAGCAAATTGTAATCTGGATAATATGGGAATTAAAGGTTTGTATGCGTTAAATAATAATAACAACAACGAAGTAAACTTGATTTTAAAAACATATCAAAAGACGACAGAAACCCCAACAATGGGCGGCCTATTACAATGGCTAAATAACAGAGCAGGATTATTTAAAAAAATAAGGAGATGAAAAAAATGACAAAAAAAATTGAATTAGGAGATGAAGTAAAAGATAAAATATCTGGTTTTAAAGGTGTAGTTGTTGGAGCCCATACTTATTTAAATGGTTGTACTAGACTTTCAATATTACCAAAAGTTGGTAAAGATGGAAGTTATAAAGAGTCAGAAACATTTGATGAACCACAACTTATCGTTGTTAAAAAAGGTAAGTTTAAAAGAATTAATCGTTCAGCTGACCCACCTGGTGGACCAGCTAAATTTATAGACAAGAGGAAACTTTAAGAAAAATGGTATGGAATAAAAGTTCAAGGTTAAACTTGAAAGGTAATGTTCTTTCCAGGTCAATCAACACATTAGTTGCAAAACTTGAAAGAGCAAGGAATAGAGCACAAGATGCAATTTCCGAAGCAGACGTAGAAATTAAAGAGTTGGAAACAACTAAGAAAGCAAACCAAAAAGTTGTTAAATTTGTAAACAACTTAATGAAAGGTGTTGAATAAAATGAAAGATTCAAGATTAAGAAGAAAGTTGTTTGGCAAATTTAGTGAGGATTGTTTAAATTTATATGCGCACCCTTGTTATACAGACAAAACAAGAGGGTTTGTTGGACAAACAGTTGATGAAATCAATAGATTGAAGTCATTAAATAAGACATTGCAAAATGTTGTGTATGGAATGAATGATGACATTCAAGCATTAAAAGATGCACTTGAAAAAAAATCTAGCAAAAAAACTTCCAAGAAAAGGAGGTAATTTTTTATTTTTCTTTTTAATATATAAAAAAATATAAAAACATTTATATAGTAGAAGGCATTTATAATATTTGGTGATGCAAAAATGAAAAACACAGACAAAAAACAACTTGCACAAGACGTAATAAACTATTTGACAAATGAAGGATTAGACAATAAAGAAAAAAGAAGAATATTACAAAGTGCATGTAATAAAATGACAAAATTAATCAAAGCAGGTAACTTAGGCAATCCAGAAGAAAAAGGTGAATCTGAAGAATCAGATGACTGTTGTCCGAAAGAAAGTATAATGTTTGAGAATTAAAATGAATTTCGAAAAATGGTGGATGGCTACTTTTATTGGAGTAACAATCTTTGGATTATTATTGACGGGATTTATTATTTGGGTAATCGTTAAATTATTACAACATTGGAGTATTATATGATGGGACTTAGAAAATGGCTTGGATTGTGTGAACATGAATGGACTAAGTGGGAATATGCAGAAGAAGTTTGGACGTCTCATAATTCTGCAACTGGATACGAATATAGTTATAGGAAACAAGTTCAAACTCGAAAATGCAAAAATTGTGGAAAAACACAAAGAGAGGAATTAACACAATGAATATCAGAGAAGATGTGGAATGGAAATTTTTAAGGTCAGAAAATTATAATTATGATTTTAATAAACAAACAGGATTATTTATGCGATGGGGCAAAACTATTAATGACGACCCTGAATATTCACCTTATGGTCCTGAAATTGTAGACATAGAGATATCAACGGTGTGTTCTAAGGGCTGTTCTCATTGCTATAAGAGTAATACATCAAAAGGAAAAAACATGTCCTTAAAAACGTTCAAACGCGTCTTTAATAAACTACCGAAAACAGTTACTCAGGTGGCTTTTGGTGTGGGAAATCTGGATGCGAACGAAGATATTTGGAAAATAATGAAATACTGTTTAATGAATGGGGTAATACCAAATGTTACAATTAATGGTAGCCGAATGACACCGGAACTTTACGATAAGTTGGCTCAGCATTGTGGCGCTGTTGCAGTAAGTCTTTATGATTATAATACTTGTTATAATGCTGTGAAAGAATTGACTGATAGAGGAATGACACAAGTTAATATTCATTGTTTATTATCTTCAGAAACAGCTAAAAAATGCATAAGAGTTGCAGAAAATAAAATAAATGATAAACGATTAAATAAATTAAATGCTATTGTGTATCTTTGGTTAAAACCAAAAGGTAATAGAAACAGATTACATCAAGTTGGCAAAGGCCAATATGAATACTTAGTTCGTTATGCTTTAGACAATAAAATTAGTATCGGGTTTGACAGTTGTTCAGCTCCAATGTTTTTAGATGCTATCAAAGACCATAAAGATTATGACCATTTTTATCAACATGTTGAGCCATGTGAAAGCTGCCTTTTTAGCTACTATGTCTCAGTTGAAGGTAAAGGATTTCCTTGTAGTTTTAGTGAAGGTGTTGATGGTTACGAAGGAATCGATTTATTAAAAGCAAACGATTTCCTTAATGACGTTTGGTTTCATCCAGAAACTAAAAGATTTAGAGAAAGCGTTATGGGCAATAAAGATTGTAACGGGTGTAGAAATTGTCCATTGTATGATTTGGGATGTGTAAAATTTGTTAAGAATGCCGAAATTATAAGTTTAGGTTTAACCCTTGATGGAATTAAACCAATGATAAGGTGTGATATAGAATGAATGAGTATGCACAATATGTAAATATAATATTAAGAGCAAAAGCTTTTGCTATGGAAAAGCATCAAGGTCAAAAGTGCGATGAAAAGTTGCCATATGTTTTACACCCGATGCAAGTTGGTCATTTGGTTTCGTTAATAACAACCAATAAAAATATTATCGCAGCAGCGTATTTGCATGACACACTTGAAGATACTGATGCAACATATGAAGAAATCGTTGAAATATTCAATAAAGAAATTGCAGATTTGGTTATTGAAGTTACTCACGTATGTCTTGAAGACAAAAGTTGGGGATTTCCTAACTTGAAATCGAGAGACGCGATATTAATTAAGTTCGCAGACAGATTATCAAATTTATCACGTATGGGTGCATGGTCAGAAAAACGTAAACAACATTATATTAATAAAAGTAAATTTTGGAGGGAAGAATGAAAATTATATCAAACGAAAAATGGGAAGAATATAAAGAATTAAAAAATCGCAATTGGAAATACATTGAAAAAATTAGAAAAGAAGATTTAGTAACGCAACGTCGTTTTCAGGATGAGTGTCATTATTGTAAACACGATTTTTATATACAAATGGAACAATTAAGAAATTGTAACGATGATGAAATGAAAATATTAAATATACAAATAGAAAAACAACGAAAGACTATAACTAAACAGCACATTGATATTGACAAATTACAAAAACTATTAAAGAGGAAGAAAAAATGAGTGAAGAAAGATTTAAATCATGGAAAATAGAAAATAGAAAATTAATTTTATCAGACGTAAATGAATTTGGAGTATTATTTCAAGTTGAACCTTTAGTTGGTTTACATATGGATTCAGACCAGATGAAAGCAGAATTAAAAGTAGCCAATATAAAATTAGATAAAGAAATGGAAAAATGGATAAATGATGCTGCGGAATTCTTTGACAGGAGGAAAAATGAAAAATAAAATACACAACTTCGGTCAATTAGGGAAATGGAGTGAAGACACATTATTAGCAAACGCAGATAAAGGACGCTTTTCATGGGGTGTTAATTTAATTGATGAACAATATTATACAATATCCCGTGTGATTGATAATCAAATTGAAGATATTGAAAATATGAAAATTCCAGTTCAAGGTGGTTTTAAAAGATATATACAATTTAAAAACCTTGGTTCACAATACGATTATCAAAATATTTTACAAATGGTCAATAAATGTGAAAATAATAAAAAAGAATTGGGAAAATGCTTAGAAAAATATAGGATTGTTATGAATAAATTATGGAAGAAAGGTAAAAGAAAATGAAAAACATATGTTTTTACCACGATGATGCTGACGGCAGAATGTCCGCAGCAATAGTAAAAGACGCAATACCAGACTGTGAATTAGTAGAGATTGATTATGGGTATGATGAAAAAGTTTTTTACCAAAATTGTATTATTAATAAAAGATACAGTAAAATTATTATTGTTGATTTTTCGTTTGAAACTAATACAATGCTTGATTTAAATGCCAAATGTGAAGAAATGATTTGGTGCGACCATCATAAATCTGCAATGGAAAAATATGAAGATTTATGGAACGATAAAAATGTTAAAGGTTTGCGTTCATTAGATAAATCAGGTTGTAGATTAACTTGGGAATATTTTCATCCGCATATAGAAGTTCCATACGCAGTATTATTAATTGAAGATATGGATTTATGGAAATTTGAACATGGTGAAAGAACAAAAGCACTAGCTGAAGCTTTATATTTTGAAACTGATATAACTAAATATCAAGCAATGATACATTCGATGAATTATTTAGAAGGAACGTATACTAAAGGACACATATTATTAGAACATAAATGGAAACGCGTTGACAAAGTTGCTGATAGCGGATACTTTATTGTATGGGAAGGTTATAATACTTATATTGTTAATACACCAGAAGACGTTAGTACACTTGGTAACTGTGTTTGTAGTCCATCATTTTTTAATGCTGATATTGGTTTAATATTCCATGAACTTGAAGATAGTTATAGTGTAAGTCTTCGAAGTATAGGCGATATTGACGTTGCCAAAATCGCCGAGAAGTATGGTGGTGGCGGACACAAGAATGCTTCAGGGTTTTTCGTTAAAAAAGATGAGAGGACATGGTAAAATGTTAAATGAAAGCAAAGGCAATATGTATAGTTTTGTAACACATACATGGAATGCTATTAAAGGAATTTGCCCTCATAATTGTTCTTATTGTTATATGAAATCTTTTCCACAGAAAGAATTGAAATTTGACGAAAATGAACTTAAAACTAATTTAGGTAAAGATAATTTTATTTTCGTAGGAAGTTCATGCGATATGTTTGCAGAAGAAATACCTCAAGGATGGATAGATAAAGTGTTTAAACATTGTTTTTATTCGGATAGACAGAATAGGTTTTTATTTCAAACTAAGAATCCTAAAAGGATTTGGAAACTTAGGGGTCAAATACCAAAAAATTATAATTCATCGATAAAAAATGTAATTGGGACAACTATAGAAACAAACAGATATTATGAAAAAATGGGACTTACTCCTTCACCACAAGAAAGGGTATTATATTTATCATTATTAAGAAAATATGGTTTTGATACTATGATTACAATAGAACCAATAATGGATTTCGATGAAGAAGAATTAATTGGAATGATAGAAATAGCAAAACCAACTTGGGTGAATATTGGTGCAGATAGTAAAGGGCATAAATTAACTGAACCTACAAAAGAAAAAATTAAAAAGTTAATAATGAGATTGATGCAAATAACTGCAGTTAAAGAAAAATCAAATTTAAGGAGACTTTTAAAATGAAAAATGTAATGAAATTATTAAAAAAGAAAATGTCAGAAATCACTATAAAAGAATTTTTACAATTGACAGATAAAAGAGGCGTATATTATGAAGATATAACTAACAAATGTGTATTTAAACCACATTGCGTTGGCGGAAGCAATTCAAAAAAATATGGAATTAATACAACATATTATGATTTGGGTATATATTATAAAAACGAATTGTTATTTAAAATGAATGTAAGTTCTTTTATTGAAAAAAGCATTATGCCGGAAATATTCGGAGAAAATAGACATGGCGAAGAATTTGAATTTAATTGGTTAGATAATGGTTCATTTATGATTGTAAAAGTAATTGAGGTACAACAATGAAAGATTCACTTGGAGACAGGATGAAAGAGAAGTACGAACATGTTTTTCGAACACAATTGCCAGGAAGAATGCCTGTGATAATTAGAGTAGACGGTAAAGCATTTCACACATACACTCGAGGACTTGAAAAGCCATTCGATGAAAAATTTATTCATATGATGAATAAAACTGCAATGTATTTATGCGAAAATATTCAAAACGCAGTTATGGCATTTGTACAATCAGACGAAATTTCTGTTTTGGTAATTAATTATCAGAAATTCGAAACATCGCCTTGGTTTAATAACGAAGTACAAAAGATGTCAAGTGTTGCAGCCGGAATGGCAAGCGCGTATTTTACTCAAAATGCTAGTACATATTTCGATAAAAATATACCTGCAGTGTTTGATGGTAGATGCTTTATACTGCCAAAAGAAGAAGTTTGCAACTATTTCATTTGGCGACAAAAAGATTGGGAAAGAAATTCAATTCAAATGTTAACAAGACATCATTATTCGCAAAAGCAAATGAATGGTAAAAAATGTTCTGATATGCATGAAATGTTACATGAAAAAGGAATTAATTGGAATGATGTGAAAACATATTTAAAACGAGGAAGAGCTATTCTAAAAGGTGAAATGGCTTTAGGCGAATGGATTATTGACGAGGCTATTCCACAATTTGTTTTAGATAGAGATTATATTAACAAATTAGTTTACATTGAGGAGGAACAAAAATGAAAATAAGAAACGGATTTGTAAGTAACTCGAGCTCATCGAGTTTTTTAATAGTAGGCATAACAGACACAGACAAAATTAAACAGCTAATATTGAAAGATGACTTTGTTAATGATGGATATGGAACATCAACAGGAACAGAATTTATATATACTGGTTGTTTACCAGAAGAATGTTTTGACGAAAACAGTAATATAAAAGTCGACGAAAATGATGACATCATTGAACCAGAATATGGTATAGAAATTCATGAAGCAGGCATAGATGCAAGTGAACGACTTAAAACAGAAAGCTTTAAAATCCTTAAAAAAGAGTTCGTTGAAAAAGCCAAAAAAATGGGTGTGGAAATTAATCCAGACAGAGTTAAATTATTGTATGGAGAATCTAGTGATTGAAAATGAAAATAAGAACAGGATTTGTAAGTAATAGCAGTTCAAGCAGTTTTGTTTGCGCTGTAACAGGTGAAATAGAAAGCGGAATGGACATGTGTTTAAGTGAAATAAATTGGATTGAATGTGAAAATGGGCATGCATTTCATGAAGATTATTTGGTTGAACCATTGCCAGAAGACATGGATGATAGTGATGAAAACGGTAAACATTTTTATTTAGACCATCCATATGAAATACCTTCAAAACATTGTCCAGTTTGTACAATGAAAAACTTTGAGGTCAAAGAATTGTTGGCTTATATGATTAAAACCAACAATTTGACATTAGAAGAAATACAAGATGTTATTAGAAGTAACATGAAAACTTATGATGATTTCAAAGGTTTCATTAATGGGGTTAAAATAAGATGAAGATAAGACACGGTTTTGTAAGTAATAGCAGTAGTTCGTCTTTTATTTGTAATTTAAATTGTAAATATGATTATTTTAAAGAACAAACATTTGATGAAATAAAAGAAAAATTAAATGATATGATTGACACACATAACAGAATTGTAATTGGAAATGATAACAAAATTAATAAAGATGATATTAAAGTAAAAGAAATGACTGGTAAAGAATATATTGATTTTGTTGAGGACTATGGTTTTAATATTAGCAGTTGGATGCAAAAAGAAATTAAAAAAAATAAAAAATATCCTATTATATATGATATTGATGATAATACAATACCATATTTTTTAAATGAATGGATAAAAGAAATTTTTTATGCTGAAGAAAGGAGACTACAAAAAAATGAAAGTAAGAACAGGGTTTGTAAGCAATTCAAGCAGTAGTAGTTTTATTATTGCCGTTAAAGACGAAAGTGTGCCGACGAAAATTAATATTGAAGCTGATTTGAAAGATTTAGACACTGAAATATTTAATACTGTTGAAGAGTATATAGAGCATTTTGCTGAAGAATGGGGTCAAAGCGTTGACGAATTTATTAAAGAAGAGGAAACTTTCATGCAAGTTAAAAGACTTTTCAAAGAAGGCAAAATTATAATCAAAGGTAATGTATCATCAGATGACTGTGAAAATCCAATAAGTATGTACTTATATACAGAAGAAAATATTCGCGATGTAATGCCAAAAGATGCTAAATTTGAAGTGATACAAGATACCAATGAATATTAAGGAAACAAAATGAACGAAATATTACGAAAAATATTGATTGCGATTTTAGTAATTGCAGTTATAGGATTTGTTGTGTTTGGTCTTACATATGCAGGACTTGGTTACAAAAAGTTTTTTGGACCAAAGTCGAAAAATATAGATAGACAGATTTGGGAAGAAACTAAATCTAGAACAAATGCAGCAATACAAGACATAAATACTCGAATGTTGGAACATAGCAAAGCAACAGATGATATAGAAAAAGAAGCCATTTGCGGTTATTTAAGAAACAGTTATCCAACATTTGACGCCAATAAAATAACTGATTATAAAGTCAGAGCATTTTTTAATAAATGCAAATATGGAGCATAAAATGAAAAGAAAAGCAATTTTAATTTTTTCTGTATTGGTTTTAGCACTATTTGTAGCAGGTTGTGCATCAACAACAAGTTCTACAGAAGCTGAAAACAAATATACAGAAGAAACTATGCAAGAAATAAACAGACAAATAGGTATGCCTGAGATAGATAATTTCTTTGAAAAGAAATTGGCAAAAGAGATATTTGAATTACGTGACAATTCAAAATTAGTAACATATGCTTACTTAGTTAACTTAGACGGTAAGTTTGTATATCTTGGACGAACACTTGGTTTTGGTTTACCTTATAGTGTTCAATATACAAGTCCAGAAAAGTTAATTGACAGATATGGACGTAATATTGTGGGTAGTTCACGAACGCCATATATATTACCACAGGCAGACCCAAATGGGCTTTATATGCCAGACGGGCTTTCAGCTACATGGCTTATGTTAATTAACGAACAAACTGGAAATCCAGAAATAATATATACAGAACCAAGCATAGTAGTTACACAAAGTAAATTACCGAAAAGATTAGTTGCATCTTGGAGTTTGCCTAAAAACTATTAATTTTTTTTCTTTTTATTATATACTCGAAAATATATATTTTAGAATATATATATTTATAAATGATTAAATATATATATTAAGTAGAATATTATATTTGGGCTATCACCTAATTTCTTTGAATGGTATTAACAAAAGAGTTCTGGAAAGAGAATCATGATGAATTAGTTGAACGTATAAAAGAATCATATTCGGATTTCTTCAATACTCGTAGAAGAACTAAAGTTAAGTTACGTATTTTAGCTAATAATAATGGCATACCAGTTTATGGAGTTTCTGTGCCTCGACATATCGCAACGCCTTTTTTAAAATATGATGATATGAGAATTGAAAAAAGCGGTCTTGCAATAATTTTGACTGCGATTGAAAAAGAGGAAAATCATGAAAACAATATTGACGATTGATAAATATTATTTGATACCAATAGTAAGGTATAATTTATTTTCAGTCGGTGAAACTAAGTATATTAATAAAATTAAGCATCGCAGGTGTTCTAAATGCGAAGCTGTTTTTACAATAGAGGATTTTTGCGAAAACTCTTTCAATTTGGTTAGGACGAAACATGACGTCGTTTCTTATTGCGTCGGGACAATTTCTTTTTGTTCAGAATGTGGCGAAGTATTGTATTATGTTATAAACGACAAGCCAAGATATTTGAGTGAAATTGATAATGAAGGCGAATTGTTTATTTGTTGTAAAGATAGCATCGAGCTGGATAGATGGAAAGAGATTTATGAGTTGAAGAATGGTTAAAGAAAAACAATCTAAAAAATGTAAACATTGCGATAATTTAATTTATGGAAGAGGAGTTAAACTTGAAAAAAGAAAATTTTGTTCTGTAGAATGTGTAAACAAAAGCGGTATTAAAAAACACTTTGGTAATCAATTTTATAAAAATCGCGACCATGATAAAATGGTAGAGAAAATTAGAGCAACTACACAAACAGATGAATTCAGAAAAAAATGTTCTGAAATACAAAAAGAAAAATGGCGTAATCCTGAGTATAAAGAAAAAATGATAAAATCTTTTTTAAAGCGACAAAAACCAACAAAAGAAACAAATTTAAAGCGTTCTAAAACGCTTAAACAAAAGTATGCTTCTGGTGAAAAGACTGCATACAATAAAGGACTAACAAAAGAAAACAATAAATCTGTTAGGCAACAAAGTGAAACATTGAAGAAATCAGGAAAAGTTGCTGGCAAAAGAAATCCGATGTTTGGTAAAAAGTGTCCAAGAAAACGTTATAGTTATGGTGGATATAAAAAAGATATTGGTCATCATATTAGAAGTAGTTGGGAATATGAAATTTGTAAATTATTAAATAAATTAAATATTGAATATAAATATGAAAAAGAAAGGTTTTATTATAATAACTTTTCATATCTACCAGACTTTTATTTACCACAATATAATATATGGATTGAAGTGAAAGGATATATGAGTGAATTATCAAAAGAAAAAATCAATTCTTTTAAAAATGATAATTATAAATTGTTATTAATTGATAAAAATAATTACGAAAAAATAATTAGAGGTGAAATTAACTTATTAAAAGAAATAAGAAAATTAAAATGATAGAAAATAGAGAATACAAAATATTAGGTCTTACTGACAGTCCTCTCACGTGTATTATATAGTTACTACTATATAGTCGTGATTACTGGATATGCCACTGTTGGACGTGATTTATTTAATATACTGCAAAGTAAGCCATTCTATGATTGTGGAATTATTGGACACAATTATATTGGACAAACTATAAAGCCAAAACTTTATTTTGAAGATGGCGCAACGTTGGATTTTACTGTTTATGGTGCTGGTCGACAACAATATTGTCAAGATATAATTGAACATAGAATTCGCGAATTGAAAGCTGATGTGTTTTGGACATTGCTTGATAGTTTTATGTTATTTCCTTGGATAATGCAAAAGAACTTTGCACCAGCTAAAAGCATAATGTATTTTCCAACTGATGGTGGAGGAACATTACCTGCAAATAATGAAAAATTTAATTGTTCTGATGTATTAAGAAAATACGATGTTCAAGTTGCAATGAGCCAATTTGGTCAAGCACAATGTAAAGATGTTCATGGATTAAAAGTTGAATACATACCTCACGCAGTACATACAAATATATATTATCCGTTAAGTCCTGCAGAAAAAGAAAAGTTAAGACAAGAAGCAACTGTTTTTAATTGCGATGGTCAACCAATTAAAGGTGGCCTTGTTGGTAAGTTTGTTATTGGTTCTGTTTTCAGAAATCAAGGTCGTAAGATGGCTGATAAAATGATTAAAACGCTTAAAGTTTTAAAAGACAACGAAGAAAAAAATTGGGTTTTCTTAGCCCATTGTGACCCAGATGATGCAGCAGCTGTAAATGATTTAAGATGCCTTGCGGCAAGAATGGGGGTTAAACACAAAGTGTTTTTCACGGGAACGCGATATTATAAGGGGTTTCCGATTAGTCAAATGAATAGTGTTTATAACATTATGGACGTATTTTTCTTGTCTACGAGCGGAGAAGGTTTTGGTATCCCAACATTAGAAGCAGCGAGTGCTGGCATCCCGAGTGTTGTAACTGATTATACTACTACTCCAGAATTGTTAGTTAAAGATGGCAAATGTGGAGAGCCAGTTAAATTGGTCGGCACAGAAGAAATGTCTATGACAGAAATGTGGTTAGACCAAGGATTAAATATGAAACAAATTGACGATAAATTAATCAATGGAACTTTAACTGGAACATGGTGCGTTGAAAGAGGTTTGATGGATGTTCATCATGCAGCTGAATGTATTACTAAAATAAAGAATAGTCCAGAATTGTGGCAAAAGTATTCTTTGGCTGGTCGACAGAAAGCTCTTAAAATATACGATTGGAAGATTGTGGGAGAGCAATGGAATAATTTAATTTGGGACTTGATTAAAAAATGAAAGTACACGAAGTTGATTTAGACACTTTTTCAAAAGTTCTTTATAAAAATTGGGCAGGTTGTAAAAAAAATGATTTACAAAGCGAATCAGAACATTTAGCTCTTGCGTTGGGATTTTTATTTAGAGATGAAGTGTGCACAGGAAACTTTTGTACTGGTACTCACATTGTTATATATAACCAAGATTGTTTAAAAAAAGAAATTGCAGGATATTATATATTAAATAAAGAAGAAATAAAAAGGTTAAGAAAAAACAATGTAATTAAAATGCTGTTAATGATAGAAGACAAGAAGTACAAAAATAGAATTGAAACTTGGAAATTATTGACCAAGAAATTATACAATACGTTAAAAAGGAGAAGAGAATGAGAATATTAGACACAATAAAAGAAGAAGACGTTATTGAAAGTTTATTACGTTCAGGTTGGAAAAGAGACCCGAAAGATGAAAATTATTTTGTTAATAAACTAACAGGACAAAGAAAATTGTTTAGTGACGAATTAAAGAAACACGGAATAAAATATGACAAAGAATAGACCTTTAAAATCAGTAGTTAAAGGAATATGTCATAATTGTAATAATGATAGATTGTGGACGCCACAAGTTCATGTTGCATTTAAATGTACAAAATGTAAAAATACACAGGAGAATTTAAAATGAGTAATGAAACAAGTGGAATAGGTTTTACAAGTTTGTTAACATTATTATTTATTGGACTTAAATTAGGCGGAGTAATTGCTTGGTCATGGTTTTTTGTATTAAGTCCATTATGGGTTCCAGTAGGATTTACTTTGGTAGTTTTGTTAATAATAGGAATTATATTAGGTATAATGAAATTAATGGAGTAAAAATTAAGATGAATAAAAAAAGATGGACTAAAAAAGAAATACTATTTCTTAAATCTAATTTTAATACATTGGAATATGGTGAAATTGCAACTATTTTAAAACGAAGTTATAATAGTGTAAGTAGTAAAACCATAAGAATTAATTTAATGTGTGATAAAAATAAATTAAAAGGTAAACAATATTGGAAATTAAGAAATCATAATCATCCAAATTTAATAAAAACTCAATTTAAAAAAGGTATACATTCTTCATCAGAAACACAATTTAAAAAAGGTGCACATTCTTCACCAGAAACAGAATTTAAAGAAGGAAAAAATCATCCTAATTGGAAAAATGGTATAAGTTTTGAAGAATATCCACGTGAATTTAATAATATACTAAAAGAACAAATTCGTAAGCGAGATAATTATTGTTGTCAGTTGTGTTATAGAACTAAGAAAGAAAACAAGAATAAAAATTTAGATGTACATCATATCGATTATAACAAGAAAAATAATAATGAAAATAATTTGATTTCATTATGTCATAAATGTCATGGTAAAACTAATTATACTAGAGAGAAATGGTTAAATTATTTTAGAAAAGGTGAAATAAAATGAAATTAAGTTTATGTATGCTAATTAAAAATGAAGAGGAAATAATAGATTTACCATTGAAATCGGTATTAGGTATTGTTGATGAAGTTGTAATTGTTCACGATGGTTTAGTTAAAGACGATACAGAAAAAATCGTTAAATGTTTCTGTAAAAAAAATGATATACAATTAAAATTTATTGTTGATAATAAACATAATGGTCATTTTGGCCAACAGCGACAAATGATATTAGACAATGCAACTCATGATTGGATTTTATGGTTAGATGCAGATGAATGTATCGATGAACAACTTAAATCAACAATAAAAAAAATAATTTCTGATGATACAATTAACATAGATGCATTTCATTTAGAATATCAACATTTTATTAATGACTTTTCAAATATTGACAATTCGATTGAATTGCACATCGGTCTTTTTAGATTATATAGAAATAATGGAAAAGTTGATTTAAAATATATGAAAAATCATGCATTACCACGAAGTAGCGACTTTCAAAATATTCAAGCATTGCATTCTGGTTATATTTGGCATTTGGGTTATTTGAGAGGTGCTATGAAAAATTTCGAAAGATATTTACGAAATATAAAATGTTCAGAAATCCATTCTCCCTACCAGATGTGTAAATGGAGAGATAGGCATTTACTTGGGTATTTTCCAACAAGAAAAATAAATATTAATCAAATACCACAAATAATTAAAGACAGATTCCATTTAGACGTTTATAACTGTGAAACAATTAATAATTTAATTAATGGAGAAAAATAAAATGACAAAAGTTATAGTAATAGGAAGTGCAGGATTTTTAGGAAAATATATATGCAAAGAGTTACAAGAAAATGGTTATGATGTAATTACATTTGATAAAAAAGACAATCCTAATCAAGACACACTAACATTTAATGATGATGTATCTAAACTATACGATATGGATAAGGCAGATGTGGTCGTTAATTTAGCTGCTTTAGTTGGATTAAAACATTGTTTAGACAATCCAATTAATGCTGTTCAACAAAATCTATTAGGTTTTACTAGAATTTTAGAATATTATAAAAACAGAAAAGTTAAGATTATTCATGCATCAACTTGGGCTGTAAATGGAAATTTAATTAATCCTTATGATATAACAAAATTAGCTTGCGAGCATATGTTTATGAGTTATATTAAACGTGGGTTGGTTAAAGGGTGCATATTAAGATTTGGCACTGCATATGGTCTGGGTATGAGCGAGCACGGGGTTATTCCATCAATGATAACTAAAATGAAAAATAACGAGCCTTTAATCATTTTTGGTCGTGGAGAACAGATAAGGCAGTTTACACATGCAAAGGACGTTGCCAAAGGTGTAATTGCTGCAATAAAAAATGGTGTTAATGGAGAAAAATATTATTGCGTTTCTGAAGAAATTGTAACTATTAAACAACTTGCGGAAACGTTAAGTCCTAATATTGAACATCTTGAACAAAGAGAAGCAGACGAAAAATATGTACCTTTGGATAATACTTCTATGAAAAGTTTAGGATGGGTACAAACAGTATCCTTTGAAGAAGGGATGAAAGAAATGAAAGATTATTATAATGAAAAATTTAGAAAATAAATATACAAGTACGGGTGTAAGCTTACTACATCATTTGGATGTATTAAAATCAATACAAGATAATGTGTGGAAACCGATAGAATTAACCTTAGCTCCTATCGATAAATGTAATTTAAATTGTTTGTTCTGTAGCGTAAAAAATCGTGATATGGACGAACTTGATTTTGAAGAATTGAAAACTGCATTACGTGATTTTAGAGATATTGGATTAAAAAGTGTAGTATTAAGTGGTGGTGGTGAACCAACATTGTATCCTTATATTAACGAATTGATTGATTACATAGTTGAATGGGACATGGAAGTTGGACTAATTACAAATGGCATTAATTTAAACAAAAATGTTACTGATGAATCATTAAAAAAATTAACTTGGATTAGAATTAGTTTAAACTCTTTAGATTATGTTAATGAATTAGACATATATCTGCCAAATATTGATGTAGGAGTAAGTTATGTTTGGAACGAGAAAACAAACGAAAAAATACTAAATAAGATAGAAAATTTTTTAACAGAGTTATCAGTTAATTTTGTTAGAATAGTACCAGATTGTTCTGATATTACAAAACAAAAAGAGTATGATACAATTATTAAGCAAACAATTAAAGGAAAAGACAAATTCTTTTATCAAAATAAAGATAGGTCATTGCCGGAATTTTGCGCCGTTGGTTATATAAAACCATATTTATGTCCCGATGGGAATATTTATATGTGTACTGCGCATCCATTATTAAATAAAAAAGTTGATAAAAAATTTAAAATTGGAAATATTAAAAACATAAAAGAGATATGGCAATCTCCAATTGAAATATTTAATCCATTAGAAAAAGGTTGTAAAGCTGGAAAATGTTTTTTCTGTGAACACAATGATATAATTTTTGGTGTAATAGGAGAACACAAACATAAGAGGTTTGTATGATGATAGAATTAATAGATTTAGATTTGATAGATTGTGAAGAATATATTAAAATTAATTCAGAAATTAAAGAAATTTGTAGACATGGAGCTTTACAACATCAATGTTATTTTTTAGAATACCCTTGGATTGTAAAAAATATACCAAAAGGTGTAAAAAACATTATTGATGTTGGAGGTGGTTTAGGTGCATTGCAATTTTATTTAGGGAAAAGATATGAAATTATGAATATTGATAGGATGCCCTATCAAAATATATTATCGGATATTTCAAAACGTGCAGATATTAAATTGCATTATTTTCAAACAGAATTAGGTGATTTATCATTAACTTTTAAAATTGATAAGTTAGCAGATTGTATTGTTAGTTGTTCATCTATTGAACACAATTTAGAACTTTATACAGAAAATTGTTTAAGAAATATGAAAACAATGATACATAAAGGTGGATATATAATTATTACAGTTCCATTTACAAAAACTGTCGAATTGAGAGATAATATGATAACATTTACTGAAGAACGCATTAAAAAATTAGCAGACAAAGTCGGGTTGAAATTATTAAATGATAAAAGTAATTTTTCTAAGTTTGAAGAATACATTGAAAAATATAAAACGATTAATGTGAATACAGTTCCAGGTGGATTTATATTACAAAAATGAAAGAAAAATTTAACGAAACATATTATAGTTCTGGTAATTATAATAACTATTTAGAAAGAAAGTTTGATGAACAAGCTGATAATATAATTAATATTTTCAATTTAGAAAAAAATGATAAAATATTAGATTATGGTTGTGCACTTGGTGGCTTATTAAATGCTTTAAAAGAGAAAGGATATGAAAACTTAACAGGAACCGATATAAGCTTTTGGGCAATTGAAAGTGGAAAACAAAAATATAATTTAAATTTGCAACATTATAATAGAAATTTATTAACTGAAAATTGGGATGTTATTATTTTATTAGATGTATTAGAACATGTAAACACAGAGGAATTGGATAAAATTATTTTATTATTAAGTAGGATTGAAATTGCAAAAGGCATTATAATTCGATTACCTGTTTCAAAAAATGAATCTGAAGATTTCGTTTTAGAATGTAGTAAAAAAGATAAAACTCACATCCAGTGTCATTGTAAAGAATGGTGGAAAACCAAATTTAAAGAATATAATTTTAATATAGACCAAGTTATAACTATGGACACTATGTATGAAAGCGAGGGTGTACTTGTAAGAGTACTGAAAAAAATATGAATAATATTAAATGGAAAAAATATATTCGACAAGAAGAAATACAAATAGAAAAATATGGTATGTCTTTAGATGAAAGAATCCAAGACTTAAACATGGTAGTAAATACTATTGATTTTAAAAATAAAAAAATTTTAGATATTGGTTGTGAAGAAGGTATAATTATTGACACATTACAAAAAAATTTTAATTGTGATGTTACAGGATTAACTTTAAAGAAAGAAAACGACAAAAAAGATTATATTATAATTGGAGATATGCACGAATTACCATTTGATGATGATACTTTTGATATTGTATTGTTAATGCATACATTAGAACATTCTGTTGCACCTTATATTGTATTAAATGAAATTAATCGCATATTAAAAAATGAAGGAAAAGTTGTAATAATTATGCCTGAAGAAGGAGACTTATTTACAACAACTAAAGAGCATTATATGACTTTAACATTTAGACAGTTATTTAATTTGTTATATAAAAATAATTTTATACCAAATTGTAATTACAGAAAAGAAGTTATGATTACAGATTTTGAAGAAAAACGTGAAATAATTAGTATATGGGAAAAATCTAAAAATATTAATGATATTAATATAAGAATAATACCAGTATTGTGCGGTAAAATATATGATGATAAAAATCATCGTAGAATTTATAGTGTATTCCCTCAGATAATTTCTTCTAAAATATTACATAATACATTTTTAGGAAGGACAGATAGTTTAAAATTATCGCATTGAATTAAAAATGATTTAAAATGGAAAATAAAAGAATAACAATACAAATATGTACGAATAATCGTATAACAGAACTTGCATTACTTTTGCAATCTCTTAGGACACAGTCATATCAAAATTTTGATATCATGATTCTTGATGATGGTAGTACACACCCAATATTTCAACATGATACAATAAATAAAATGATACAGCAATTAAAAATAGAAAAACATTGTATAAAATTGTTACGTAACGATTACAAAACTGGAGTTTGTAAAGCTAGAAATAAACTAGTTGAAGAAGATATTTTTAATAACAAGTTAGTCTGTAGAGTTGATGATGATTCTGTTCTTGAACCAGATTATTTACAAAGATTAATTAATGTTATTGAAAAGGGGTATGATTTAGCGAGCGGTACAGTACCGGGATTTGGAGTTCCTGGAATAAAAAGAAGAACAATTAAAGTGAAACACATTATTAATGAAATTGTATTTGATAATAAAGGCAACTTGATTAAATTAGGTGACGATTGTGGTATGAATTATTATGACGATGAAATTATACCTGCGCATCATTTAAGAAGTTGTTTTATATACAAAAAAGAAATGACAGATAAGGGGTTAAGATATGAAAGTGGCATTAAAGGTTTTAGGGAAGAAACTTTTTTTTCAATTAGAGCAATATTAATGGGATACAAGATGGCTGTTGATACTAAAGCAGAATCAAAACATTTAATGACACCAAGTGGTGGTTGCAGAGAGGATGTAAATTATTATTCTATTGATGATGAAAAGTTCCGCAAATGGATTAAAGAAAAGTGGGAAGACAATCCAGGATTTTTAGAAAAATATAATGAGGTAATTAAAAATGAATAAAGTAGAAGTTAATGGGTTAAAAGATGTAAAGGAATTACACCTTAATGAAGAAGATACAAACAAATTTAACAATACTAAAGTAGGTGATAAAATTACAATTTCACCTATAATAAAAGGCGTAAAATATAATATTACTATGGTAATTACAAAGAGGACCAAATGAACATAAAAATTATTGGAGATGTTATGGGGCAAACTGGATATTCTAGCCACACAAAACAATTATCATTGGCATTATCAAAACATGCAAGTGTGCAATTAGAGTCTCAAAAATATCCAGGTTGGGAATTAAAATGCAAAGAAGAAATTATTGACATGCTTAACTGCAAACAAGAAAATGATGTTTCAATATTTATAGGCACTCCTGATTATTGGGCATTTGAATTAGCGAATAAGCCAAAGAAATTTATTGGGTGGTACATTTTTGAATGCGCAAATTCTCCTATTCATTGGATAGATATCATGTTAGACGAACGTGTTGACCAAATTTGGACACCGTCTAATTTTAATCGCGATGTTTTATTAAAAGAAGGAATACCAAAAGAAAAGATTTTTGTGATTCCGCATGGAATTGATACAAAATATTTTTTTCCTACCAGAGTTAAAATAAAATGAATGAATGTAAATCTTGTAATAAGTTAACAAAAAATAAAAGTTTTTGTAACAAGAAATGCCAATATAAATATTTAGAAACCAATAATCCAGCACAAAAACCAGAAATTGCTGCAAAAATTAGTAAAGCATTAAAAGGAAAATTTGTTGGAAAAAATAATCCTTTTTATGGCAAGGTACATTCTAAAGAGTTTATACAAAAACAAAAAAATGGAATATATAAAAATTGTTTATATTGTAATAAAAAAATTTATGTTAGTAAATTAAGTAAACGTCTTTTTTGTAATAAAAAATGTTATTTAAATTCTGATTATCATAGTCAATTCATGAAATTATATATTAAAACAAATAAACACAAAGAGAATTTAGCAATTAGTACAACAAATGCATGGGTTAATGGAAAAATGAAAGGCGTTTCTCAAAAAGTCAAAGATACAAACCTAAAAAGAAATAATTATAAGACATCACCCAAAAAAAGAATTGCAACTATGATTAAACGTTATGGTAGAATTATTGCAAGACAAAAAGGATATACACAAACAGAAGAAACAAAAAAGAAAATTAGTAAAACATTAATGGGTAGAAAACAAAGTAAAGAACTTATTCAAAAACGTACACAAATAAGAAAAGATAACAATTATAAGCATACAGAAGAAACTAAGAAGAAAATTGGATTAGCAAATACAAATCCATCTTTAGAAATTAGAAAAAGAAAACGACTTGCAGCTATTAAACGTATTGAAAAACAAGGATTAAATGGTTTACCATTAACGCCATGCATTGGAAAATACGAAACTCAAATATTAGATTATTTAGAAGATAAAATTGGGGATAAGATAATTAGACAGTATCTAGTATGTGGTTACTTTTTAGATGGATATTCCAAACTTAGAAATATAGCGTTTGAAATAGACGAACCATATCATTTTACTGAAGAAAAACAAGTTAAAGATAAAATTAGACAATTAGAAATAGAGGAGGAATTAAAATGTCAGTTTGTAAGAATAAAAGTACCGAATTAAAAGAAGGGGTGATAACGGATTTTGCGCCATTTACGTTCTTGTTTGCGAAGGGGTGGTGTAACGGAAAAAATGACCGCTCAAATTTCGATATGGTATTAGAAGCATTCGCGGAAGAGTTTGATAAGGAAAAAGATAATGTACAACTTATTGCAAAATTAAATGCAGCATATCTACCACCAAGTTGGGATTTAAGTGAAGAAATTAAAAAGCTTAATATTGATTTGACAACAAATCCTCCAATAAAGATTTTACTTAACAATGTTCCATTTCCACAGTTGCGTGAATTATATATTCAATCAGATGTGATGGTTTGCCCAACTAAAGGTGACGCATTTGGATTAACAATGTTAGAAGCAATGGCGTGTGGGGTGCCAGTTATTACATCAGATTTTGGAGGACAAAATGATTTCGTAGATGAAACTAATGGTTGGATATTACCAACAAAACTTGTTCCAGCAACAGACCCAAACCATTTATATGAGTCTTGCAATTGGGGAGTAATTGACAAGGAAGATTTAAAAAAATTAATGCGCAAACTATATGAAAATCAACAGTTGGTTAAAGATAAAATACCTAAAGCTATTACAACAGCACAAAAATTTACATGGGATAATTCTGCAAAGTGTGCTATGAAAGCTTTGGAGGTATTATGATGGAAATTCACAGCTTAAAAGCATACAAACATTTCATAATACACAAGAAAAAACAAGGATGGAGTTTTCTTCATATTTGTTCTCATATAATTGAACGCAGTGCTATAGATGAGATGATTATTATAAAATATGTGTGTAGCACATTAGCAAATATTGGTGTACCAAAATCGCAAATAAACTCTGTTTATAAGCAATATTATAATAAAGAATTTCATCAAATTCATACTAAGCGAGAATTGTATAATATTGCAGGTCTATGACCTATTCTAAAGTGCCGGTTTCTTTATAAATGAACACAATTTAAATCGATTCTAAGCGACTTTTATTGTTTTTTAATATATGACGGTGTATATTAAAAAATATAGCTTAAAACACCATTATTTATATATTTCTAAACCGAAAGCTTTATATAGTAGTTTAACTTTTAATATATTATAAAATATATAAGGAGAAAACGAAATGAAAATTACAATAGAAAATGCAAATATAGACTGTGTTAACGAAATAATAGAGGTAAAAGAAAAGTTAAATGCTATGTTTAACACCGATTTTGCCGTTACCTTAAAAGGAAAAGGTGATGGCGGGGTTAAGTTTATATTTGAGGATAATTAAATGCACTGTAAACATCTCCCGCAACATTAAAAAGTGGTAAACCAAGTTAGAGTTGACAATATAGAGTACAACTTGGTTTATTGTTCTTGGTGGTAGTGTAAGAAGGAAAAGAAAATGAATGATGAAGAAAAAGAGGCAAAGCGAATTTATGAAGATGAAGTTCAAATTGATATGAATAAATATGTTCATAATTTATTAAATGAAAATCAAGAAGCGTGGTTACACGAATGGCAACGTGCACCAATTATTAGACCCAAATTAGAAATAATTGAAGAAAGACAAAACAAATTAAAAAAAGAAATTAATGAAACAATGAAAAAAGTAACACATCTTAATACAAAACTTACATATGAACTTATTATTGATATTGATGATTATCCAACTATTAGACGATATGTTAGATGTTCAGGAGATTGTAATAAAATACAATGTTTGAAATTACCTTTTGAAACACATAAAATAATTAAAGGTCCAAAATATACACATCATTATGTGCAATATGAACATAGTATGCCAACGGAATCAACTGTTTCTTTTGAATTTGATAATATTTACCATAAATTAATTAATAATATACAACGAAAATTAGAAAAAGATAACAATAAAAGAGTAATAAGTATAGAATGGGATGACGACATTGTAATATTAGTAATATATTTACATAAATTAATTAATATTAATTCATTCAAATTTATTGAAAATTATTTAAGAAATAGATTACCACAATGTAAAGATTTTTTATATAAAGAAATAAAAAAATAAAAAAGAAGATTTTACTCTTCTAAAAATTAATATCTCCAGTTTGTGTCGTCTTCGAATTTATAATTAACTACTTCGCCATCTTCGATTTCGAATTCCATTTCGAAAGTTTCTCTGTGTCTGTCTCCGTCTTCACCATCTTCATGGAATTTAACTTTAACTTCTACTTTAAGGTCGCCTTCTAATTCATCGTCATCGTTTCTGTCGAGGTCGTATTCAACTTCGTCATTGTCAAGTAACTTAACCCAAACTAAATCATCTACGTCTTCAACACTGCCATTTAACCTATCTTTTAAGTCATCTTTTAGGTCATCTAACATGTCTTCGTAGTCTTCGCTAACGTCTTCTCCTTTTAATAATAGACCAACTTCTGCAAATGCAGCGTCCTTGTCCATTTCATCGGAAATAACGTCATCATACGCATCGAGTTTTGCTAATTCAGCAACCTTTTTATCGTATTTTTCTTGCAATTCTGCAAGGTCTTCATCAGATAAATCTTTTACTTTATCTGCATCGTTTAACAATTTTTCAACTGCTTCTAAATCATAAGTTGTGTTTCCAACTACGATTGGCTCTGGCATTACGACGCTGTCTTTCCCAGCTTCAAATCCCTTATCGAAGTTATCGCCCATTGCTAAAGCAACACCACCAAATGCTAATCCAGCGCCCAATGCGCCAGCAGCTAGAAGTGCTCCTACTGTCTTTACTTTGTCATTCATCTTTAAATTCCTCCTTGTGTTCGCATAGAACACTGTAAAGATTATAATATTATGTTTTAACTCATATATAAATTTTTATATACTAAAGTATATATGTTTAAAACAACTTTTTTTGTGTTTTTATTTCATAAGTGTTCTTTAAAAAATATGTTAATGGTCCAACGGCCCAAGCATATTCTGCAGGAACTCCTGCTAACATTGCAATACCAAACGGAATTAACAATACTGCAGAGTTTTTAAATGTCTTTTTAAAACCTATCCAATAACTGTGTATTTGTTTTTTCATTTTAATTTTCTCCTATTTTAATTCTACTTCTATTAAATGTTCAAGTGAGTGTAAAGTTATTTTTGAACTTCCTTTTCGTGATGGCACTAATTGTTTTTGTTCTGCATATCCATCCCAAAAACTTAAAAATGCCCCTGTTAATATAAAATGTTTATTTATTTCTTTCATATACATATGTTTTGAATCTTGTATGAAATATGGCTTTACAAAATGCGCTAATTCGTGAACATGTCCCATGCAAAAAATTTCTGCATCATAAACATCTGCAAATTTCATTAATGGATTTAATTTTGTTGAAATATACCTGCTTCCGCTCGAACCATGTGTCGCAAATATTTTATAAATTTGTTCACCAACTCGTAATCTCATATTAACTCCCCAACCTAAATAATCTACTCCTAACATTTGAGTCATTATTTTTGTAATATTTAATCCTGTTTCTTTAAATATACGGTTTTCATGGTTACCATCTAATAATCCAAGTAATCGTCCTTCTTTAGCGATTGGTTTTAAATACTCAACCATTTTTTCAAGTTGACCTTGCACAATATCTTTTTGTTCATATACGCCACTACCAATAGAATTTCTCGTTGCACATTCAAGATAATCTCCCATACCTAAAACGTAAGCATTTTTGGTTTTATAAATCCAATCTAATGTTTGCTCGAATTTTTTAATGTCACAATTACTACTACCCAAATGTATATCTCCAATAGGACACAAAATAATTTCATTATTTTCAATATTAAAATTCTTTTTATATAATATCTTTTTCATTCAAAACCTCTTTTTATTAATTTACCAACCAGCAATCGTGCCAAATTGGACTGAACCATCAATTTCATAACAATTTGCTTCTGTAATTATATAATTAATTTTGTAATTACTCTTATCATATGACATAATGTATGCAGAATTTTCTACTGTATCTAATATATATAATTCATTATTGTAAGAAAAGACATTAAAAGCATGCCAACCGATATTTTTAGCCCAACCATAAGCTACACCCAATTTGGGATAAATTGAAGACACTACAAAAGCATGGTCTTCACAATCCCCTTTACGTCTTGCTAAGGTTTCATTAGAATATAAATAATAGTCACCAGATTTGTCAAGATTATTATCTGAATCCCATGTCAGATATTGCGCAACCTTTTTACCAACGTTTTTTGCAGTATTTAATATGTTATCGCTAAAGACTATTCCTTTTTTAAACTTAATTACTGCATAAGAATTCGGAGTTATTAATTCCTGTAAAGAAACAGCATATTTAACTCCACGTATTTCACGCTTCTGTTTGTATGCTATTGGTTTAATAACTTTATAATTTGATAAACAAAATTCATCAATAAAATTAATATTTTCTGTTGCCTTTTTTTCCTGCAAAACTTTTTCTTCTTCTACTTTCAACATTTCATCATTTAATTGTGTTATATTAACATCTTTGTTTTTAATTTGAACTTTTAAATTATTTATCTCATCTAAAAGGTCTTTACAAAATATATTTTGTAGAAATTTACGAAAATCCATTTTCAATAATATATAGTTATTTTATTACTATTAAAACATTTATATTCTTTAGTATATGTTAATATGCCATTACAACAATGCTACTTAATTGCATTTTCAGGTTAGCATTTGAGTCTCCCATTTGCCCGGTAATTTTTACATAATTTGCAACATTTGCAGTTAAACCAGTTATGACCATCATTAATGAAGCTCCAAATTTCATACCTCTTTGTCCGTCTGGACCAAAGTCATCTCCTTGACTTGTCAATAATCTAGTATCTTTTACTGTAGTTGGAGGATTGCTTCCGTCTGCTTTAACTCTAAATGTTGTTGTTGTTGCAACATTATCAGGATTTTCAACAAATACGTTTGCAAAAACTATTATTCCAGTACCTATTGTATCTGCTGGTATAGTTATTACACTAGTTAAATTTTCTTCAGAAGTGCTTGTATCAAATGAAGTATTAGAATATTCTGCTCCAACGATTCTTCCGAATGCATTTACTTCTGTATCAAATAAAATATCCCCTGGTCCCTTTGGAAATTCATCTTGTGCTGCCATTTTTATTCACCTCTATATATGGTATTAATTTGCCATTTTTTTCTTTTGTTTGTATTATAAATCTGTAATTTAATAATTCAGATAATTCTTTTATTCTTCCAGCCATTTCTTGCTGGTTCATTATGTGTGCATAGCCAAAACTCAATATCATTGCTGACCAAGGATAGTCTTTTGCAGGCATTTCGTTAAATACCTTTATAAAATTATTCATTCTATTT
>SDBU01000662.1_pt1 | contig 48577 bp, 80 predicted proteins | sample 2277071 | NCBI WGS metagenome assembly SDBU01 (sample SAMN10397929, study PRJNA504765) | marine sediment metagenome | isolation source: marine sediment core GS08_GC12, 126 cmbsf | place: Arctic Ocean: Gakkel Ridge, Loki's castle | collected 2008
ATTTGGAATGTTAGATGGCAGGAATTTGAATTTGATAAAAGCAATGAAAATTATGGACAAGTTTGGATTTATTTACGATTGGCGGATGCTAAAAAGAAATTATTTGAGATGGGCAGATATGCTCCTGATAGTGGAGTTTTGAGAAGGGTGATGCCAATATATTTAACTCCCTATGACAATAAACAGATTTTTGAGGCATTAAAAATAAAAGAATAAAATCGGGCTTAAATAAAATGAAAACCAAAAATCCAAAAAAAGCATTGAGGGAGAAGGAAGTTTGGAAATGGATTACAAAAGAAATGCCTTATAAGCATTCTGATAGATTTGTTCCGTTATTTAAGATTATCCGCACCCAAATCCAAAAAGCTAGAAAAGAAGGAGTTATTGAAGGAATGAGAACTAAAATAAATAAATGGGAAGAAACACTTTTAAAAGCCCGCCAAGAAGAGAGAGAGAAGTTTAGGAAGATAGTAAGAGATGTTTTATTTGAAAAGTATTTAGAATTTGACGACACAGAACGAGTAATGAAAGATATTAACAAAGCCTTAAAAGAACCTGACAACCGAATAGGATTAACTTATAATTAAAGTATCTTCTGGGCCATTTTTATTAAATCGTGTCCCATCTGACCCAGAAGTTTGGCGGGGCTTTAATTATAAGATTATGTCAAAGGGAAAAATAATAATAAAATGTAAAATTTGTGGAAAGGAAAGAAATGTTTTTCCGAGTAGATTAAAAGATAATAGAGGAAAATATTGTTCTACGGAATGTTTTTTATATGATTTACATAGGCAATTAAAAAAGGGCAAATTGATAAATTGTAAGGTTTGCAATAAAAGATTTTATGTTCAAAAATGTGCAATAGGAAGGGCAAAATTCTGTTCTAAAAAATGTAAAGCCAAATGGTATGGAGAACAACGAAGAGGAAAGAAAGTATTAAAAACTTCTGGGAAAAATCATTGGAATTGGAAAGGTGGTATTACTCCAGAAAGAACTAAAATATATTTTAGTAAAAAATATACAGAATGGGTAAAAAGCATATATGAATGGGACAACTATACCTGCCAAAAATGTGAGGACAATTCTGGGAATAACTTGAAACCACATCATATTGAGAGTTTTGCCGATTACCCAGAATTACGATTTGAAGTGAACAACGGAATAACTTTTTGTAAAAATTGTCATACTTATTTCCATAGCAAATATGGAACTCACCACAATAATAGAAAACAATTAGAAGAATTTTTAAATGAAAAACAAGAAGCAATTATTACGCACAGAGGCAGACAAGTTATGGTATCAAAAATATCTTAAACTTGTTTGCGAATTGTGTGGAAGTTCATTTGTATTACAAGCTCATCATTTTTACTATCGTAGTTCATTTTCTGTCTTGCGATATGTGGGAGATAACCACATAACTTTGTGTCGTTCTTGCCACTTCGTTTTACACCATCAAGACCCCAAAAAAATTGAGGAGCAAATCATTGACGGTAGGGGTAGGCGGTGGTATAATTCACTAAAGAAAAGAGCCAACCAACCAATCAATCCGAGTTATCAAACTATTAAATATTATACAGATATTATAGCGAAATTATCAAAATGAAATTAAAAATCTGTTCCATCTGCCATAAATCCTTTACCCCAAACAAAAATTGGAATAAGGTCTGGTGTTCGGCGGGATGTAAAAGCATAGGAGAAAACCAAAAACATACCAAAGAAAGATTACAAATGGAAACAAGGCACGAAAGGAATATGTTAAGAGTCAAAAGTGTTTTGGGGGAGCCGACAATTTAAACTAAAACCCGCCAAGCGGGAAATTGGCGGGAGATAGGTTAAAGTTTTTCTTCTTTAATAACTTGGTTGGTAGCCTTAATAAGGGGAGATAACCATTTTTTATCAAATCCTCTTTTAACCAACCGCAAATAACATTTCTGACAAATAGAGTTTCCTTTTTTGTCCTCGTAGTAGTATTTATCGGTTGTCCAATGCCCACAACCATACAGACGAGGAGAAACAAATGCTTTGTGTTCCATATTTTTTAAAGAGCTTCCCGCAACTCTTGGTTAAGGATTATCTATCCTACTTTAAGCATAACATATTTCTGAAAGTTTGTCAAGTTTGGGGCATTTCCACAACATGAACAAATCGGCAAAAAAATAAGATAAGAAAAAAGTTATCCCCAAAACAAATATCATTTTAACAATAAGAGTTTTTAGCTAAAACATAATTTAATAAGTGTACACTAAATCTTAACCCGCAAAAATCTGCGGGGTGGGGGATTTAGTGTTTTTAATTGCCGAAATTTGAACTTAAAGAGAAATAGATTTCGGCTAATCAAATGAACAACTTAGAACAATTTGAGTCAACAATTATTAAACTCGCTAAAACATATCACATACCACCCTTGGAGTGGGAAGACATAGCCCAAGAGCTTCGTATTCACTTGTGGCTTAAAAGAGATAAGTTTGACTCTCAAAAACGAGAATATAAAAACTGGGCTTATATTGTGTGTCGCAATAAAATTAGGGATTTGGCTCGGTATTACCAAAGAAAAAAGCGGGATAGTAGGAAAGACATTAGACTAGAAGATGCGGGGGAAATTTGAATATCGTATTTAAGATAATGTATCTATGGGACATTAACTCTAAATATAAAGAACCCCCAAAAGAGTACTATACAGAAGAAGAAAACAAAAAATTATCCCAAGAGTTTCGGGAGGAAATAGGGAAACTCTTATATCCTCAAAAAGAAAATCCAGAAATTCAGGGGAATTTTTAGGTTAATATCGTATTTAATAGTAGAGGGTAGTTTTATATTAGACCGAATTCGGACTTGGACTTACCCGCTAAGTCCCGAAGCCATTGCGGTTAGCAATTATTTGAGCGGGTTCAAAGTAAAATTTGGCGGGTAAATCAAAGTAAATGGCAAAACAATCCAAAGGTTTAAACCGAGCAAAACAGCGACAATCAAGAAAGAAAAAGAAACCCATAAGCAACAATACGGGAGTTTTGAAAATGTATGGTGGCGAAGGTACTAATCCCAATATAAAGCTCTTTGTTAAAAATGGTGAATTGTGGGCGGAAATGAAGAATTGTGAAGAAACTTGGACTTCAGGAACGGGCAATATCAAAATTGAATATATTAAATCGGAGGGTAAATTGGGGGCATTTTATACTTAAAAGAAAACCCGCCAAAAATGGCGGGACAAAAAATAGTTTTATATCTCTTTAACAATTTAATTATTTAGCGACCTTTAAATTAACCCCGAAAGAACAACAATAAAACAATAACAGTAAGAATAGCTGGTATTATTCCTCGCATAAGTATAGCCCCGTTAGAAAAATATTTATTAACATCATCGGCATTATAAGCATTTTGCCAACAATTAGTAATTTTCTTCATAGTATTTTTGCGGGTTAAAAATAATAATTATACGACCTTTACCTTAATAACAAACAAAAATCTATCACGAATAAACTGGCGGTTAAGATTATAAGCCACCTCATATTAAAAGCATCTTGTTCTTTCTTAATTAAAGCCCGTCGGTATTTTGATAAGTGTTTCATAGTATTTTTGGTGGTTAATTGATTATTCTCTTAAAGTTGGAAGCTCGGAAGCCTCTGACTCGTACCCTCCGAAGTTTTAAAGTCTAACACTTCCAACTTAAAAAGAACAATTTTACTTCTAAACAACCTTTATTCTATCTCTTATCCGCCAGAGAACAAGAGACAGAGAAAAGCTATTTGTCGTAATTTTTGATAATTAAATAATACTTTTTACAATTTCCACAATATCCTGTTGGGTTTAATCTTTTATCACATTTTGGACAATATGGAATATCTATCCAGAAGTTTCCACATTCTGAACAAAAATCCAAATAAGAGTGATTTTGTGGGCTTTCTTTATATCCCGAACATGGCTTAACAATTGCTTTTTCTTTCATATTTTTTAAAGTACTGGCGGGTTTAAAGAATAATTTACTTCTAATCCGTCAATATCCTACTCACAATATACCCTTGCTATTTTATATTATGAGTAGAGATTGGGGGTTAAGATGTGTGGTTAGAAAGTATGTGATACTTGATAAAAAGCAGGTTTGTTTTCTACCCTTTCAAGCCATTTAGTTCCACGATTAAAAGGTTTTGTTTCTCCTCTATCTGTGCCTGGTTCTAAAAAGTAATCACCATAAGACATTTTACCAACACGATATTTTTTACCATTAAAAGTTATTCTTTTACCATCAGCCCAGCGTTGTTCAAGCCATTTTTTGGTTATAATTTTCCATCTCATAGTTTTAAGATTTCTTTTTATTTTTGGGGTTAGAAAAAGAGTATTTAGCTCCTGTCGCCCAGTCGTGAATATGTTCAGAATATAGTTTTCTGTCGCTGGTCTTAAAACTACATTTCTTACAATTATATTTCATATTTTTAATGAGCAAGGGTTAATGATTAATAATTTAAAAAATCCGCTTTACTCCGCCAGCTATTCGTAGATAACTGGCAGAATTAAGCGGACAATTTAACAATATAATATGTTTGTAGTCCTTCTGCCCTATGCTACGACATAGTGGGCGGAATGAAATTGACCTTTGGCGGGTAAAAATAACTAACTATCATCACCATATCATAAGCAATAAACCTTGTCAAGGGCAGAACATAAAGCTAAAATCGGGGGTTATCCACAGGGGCATTAAAAATAATAAAAAAAGGGATTTAGATAATAATATAATAATCGGCGGGCTAAAAAGAAAGGTAGTTAGGTATTAGTAAGGTCATAAGGTTTTATTCGTTTCTTATTCTTTTGTTCGTTTCTTATTATTTTACAAACAAACAACCAACTAATTTAAACCCCCAAACCTGTATTATATCCACCACAAGCACAAAATCCCCTCACAATAATGTCGCACAATATACATAAAGCGACATTCCCAAGCACAAATTAATCAATTTTGTGGATAAAGGGCTCGGATAGCGTCGCCATTGGGATTGGTATGTGTAGTGTATATATAATATTACACACCCAAAGAAAACACACTTAAAACATGCTAAGAAAATTCATAATATTTATAGATAAGCTCAGGTTCAATGTCGTAGACATGAAGGTCGCAGGGCTGGCGGGTATCTGTATGGGCGTTCTGGCTGTCAAAGTGTGGCACATCGAGGACATTTCGCACTGGTTCTGGATTGGGGTAGGGCTGGCTTGTATTGGCTGGATATATCGCAAAATATTCAAATGAAACCAGAAGAGGAACTAAAAATAAGATTATGGGCATCGGGGCTGGCCGTTCTGGCAGTTATTATGTTTTCCCTGGTGGCAATCTGGATAATGGGGCGTTTTCTCTAAAAATATTTTATATAAATTTCAGGCATTAAACCTGTATGAATAAAAACACCAAATCTTGGGTTTTCGCTCTAACAAAAAATAAACAGCGGATAGTTATGAATGGAGAGGTCGTTTATTGGATTTTTGCCACTACTGGTGTTTGGCCCGAAAGGATATTACAGCTGGCCAAAGAATATATCATTAAAAACAAAGACAGATTATCAAAAAAAGATTGGCTAGTTTTAAATACAAACTCTTATGAAAACACAGCCTAAATATAAAATTGTCATTTATGAGAACCAAAAAGACAGTTGGCGGGAAATAGGTGGAGCTACGATGATAGAAGAACAGGTCAGGGATAAAGAACGCAGAAACAGAGCATTAGAATTAATGGGGGGAATTATTAAAAGTAATGAAGATAGGGGGCATTAAAATATTATATTTAACAAAAGGATTTGAGTTTCAGGCGAGTGGGGTTAGGGTTCAAATCGGATTTGCCTTTAGGAGGTATTACTTTTACATTACTTTCAGGTTTATGCTTTGTTTTCCCTGCCGAACTTCATTTTATAGAAACTTCGCTATAGGTTGGTATAAAGAGGGCAAAAAATTATTATTCGGATTTAATAGATAATATGGAACACAGTAGCAATAATCCGCCAACAGAAAAAGAACTTCAGACTACGATTATTTGTGTTATCGGGATTATTATACTGGCAATTATATTTATATTAAAATGAGCGAGAAACCACAAAAAACTAGAGGGAGGAAGCCCTTATTTCAAGAGGGGGCAACGCCCCAACAGGAACTGGTTGCTTTACTTTTGGCTTTAGGCAGGGGGCCGTTTGAAATAGCCAAAAAACAGAAAATCGCTTATGAGACCGTTTATACCTGGCAACAGCACCCTTATTTTCAGGAATTAGTTGAGAAGTTTAGAAAAGAGAACATTGAACAAATCAAAAAAGAGGGGTTTGACGAGTTGGAAGCTCTTACGAATATAGCAATTCAGGGGAAAACCGCTCCTATCCATACTTCAGACAGGATAAGAGCTATTGAGAACCTCTTAAAAGTGAAGGGTATGTATTCCCCAGAGCAGAGAGAAGTTAAGATTAAAGATGAATTGAAAAGATTGTCAGATAAAGAGTTGGAACAGTTAGGGACAGAAGCACTTTCTATTGATGTCTCCAATACCACAACAACTGATACAAGAGGAAATACAACGCCGTAAGGACGAAGGGGAAAGAGTTAGGTGTGAAACAGACAAATACTATTGGTTGACCAATTATGTCTTTACTTTAGACCCCCACGATAAGGAAAGCCCAGTAAAATTATTCCCCAAAAAGCAATATGTGGAGGAGTTAATCACAGTTTGGAATAGAGAAAAGCTCTTATTGGTGGAAAAATCCCGCCAGATGTTGATGACTTGGTTTTGCTGTGCGATGTCGCTTCACGAAACCCAATTCGGGCAGGGGAAATACATCTTTTTCCAGTCAAAAAAAGAAGATGATGCTAATGCTTTAGTGGACAGGGCAAAATTCATATATAATCATCAACCAGATTTTTTAAAAACAGGTCAGCCAGACGATACCTATTGTAAATTCAAATTCAAAGGAACTAACTCCCAAATTATCGGTATTCCGCAGGGTGGCGACCAGATTAGGATGCATACTGCTTCTCGTATTTTCTCAGATGAAATGGCATTTCAGCCAGAAGCAGAAGAAGCTTATACAGCGGCGAGGCCTTGTATAGAGGGTGGAGGGGTATTTGTGGGGGTATCCTCAGCTAACCCAGGATTTTTCGCTGAACTTTGTCAAGAAGAGGCAGAAAAAATAGAAGTTGTCAAGGGCTTGAGCAAAAAATATACTCCAACTGGATTTTGTGTGGTAACACTTCACTATACAGCCGACCCAATTAAAGCAACCCCAGAATGGAAAGATGGAGCTAAAACGGGTTTTAAACACGAAGATAAATGGAAAAAAGAATATGAGATAGATTATACGGCTTTGGGGGGAATGAAAGTTTATCCAGAATTAGAGGAAAGAACCAAAGACATATTCATAACTCCATTTGATATTCCTGACCACTGGCGGAGATATGTGGGACTAGACCCAGGAGTGAGAAACCCAACTTCCTGCCATTTTTATGCGATAGACACAGAAGGAAATGTCTATGCTTACTGGGAATTATATGAAAAAGAAGTTCATTACAGGGATTTAGCTCGAATACTGAAAGACCACCCAGATTATGATAAGATAAAGCGAAGCATATTCATTGACCCAATAGTAGCCACTAAGGTTCATCAGGTATCAGGAGGTATCAAGTCGTTCAGGGAATTATTAGAACAGGAAGGAATTTTTACAATATCAGGTATTAGAGACAGATGGGCTGGGGCTGAAAAAATAAGGGAATATATTCGTAACGGGCAATTAAAAATATTTAAGACTTGCCCTAAATTATTCTGGGAATTGGAACACTTGAGATATTCTGAATGGAAAGGAGAAGCAGGTGTTCAGAAAAACATCAAAGAAGAAATAGTTTCAAGAGACGACCACGCTTGGTCTGACCTGAGATATTTTTTAATGTCAAATCCGCCAAAAACAAAAAAGCCGATTATCGGCTTGGAGGCAAAAATTAAAAAACAATTCGCAGAAAAAAAAGGAGCCATAGGGGAACATTATAGAATGGGCGAACTTCAAGTAGTGAAACCGTCAACTGGCTGGCGGGAAAAAACAGAGCAAAAAGAAAGGGGTTCTACTGGGGCTTCTGGATATAGAATTTAATGGCAAAATTAGACACCAAAGAAAAAGATTTTAAAAAAGGAGTAGGGGGAGATATATATAAACCCTCAACTAAAGATAAGGAAAGAATTAAGTTCCTTCAAGACAGATTTAAGCAGATAGAAGAAGCGGAAAAGAAAAAAGACCTTAGGGCTAAATTAGAAAAATGGAATGCCATTTATGTTCCTCACCAATTTAATAAAATCGGGCTTAAAAAGTGGCAGTCAAAATCAGCTAAAAATCTCGCTTTTACAAAAATCCAAACTGCTGTCGCTGTTGTTGTAGAGCAAAATCCAGGATTTCAATTCTTTCAGAGAACCGACCAGGATAAACCTTTAATTCCATTATGGAAATCGCTTCTTGATTATATTGGTGATGTTGGTAGGTCGTTTGTTCAGTTAAAGAAGTTCTTCTTCAATTTATTCAAAGATGGAACTGCTGTAGGGCAGGTTTATTGGAAATATGAAACAAGGGAAGTCCAAGTTGAAAAATCTTATGATTTGGAAAAGGACGAGGCAAAATACGAAACAAAAACCATTGAGGACTTTAATAATCCTTACTGGGCGGTTTTAGAAAGAAAAGATGTTTACATAGATGAAACAGCTAAAACTTGGGACCCAAAAGGAGAACACCCAGTTAGAGATTGGTTTAAAAGAATAGTGTATGACAAAGATGCTTTTGAAAATAGATTTCCAGAAACAAAATATCCCAATGTAAAATATTGTAAGCCAGGGGGAGAGTTAGCAGATGAAGGCACAGATAAGGTAATGCTTACTACTGGCAAGGAACAATATGAGGCTCTTTTTTATGAGAATAAACCCAAAGATGGATTTTCAATATTATGTAATGGGGTTTTATTAAGGGATAGACCTTTGCCATACAAACACAAACAGCTTTCAATTTTCGGCTGTAAATTATTTGAAAGACCAGATGATATTGATGGAATTGGATTTCCAGAGGCAATAGAGAACGACGAGGCAATGCTGGATACTTTATCCAATACCAGATTAGACCAAATCATTCTGGATATTTACAAAGTTCTTAAAGTCGGTTTTGGGGAAGAATTAGAAGATTATGAATTAGAGTTAGAGCCAAATAAGATTTTAAGATTAAGAGACCCAGCGGTGGCTTCTTGGATGGAATCAAGCAAAGTAGGAAGCGAAGCATTTCAAGAGGAAGCAGTTATTAAATCAGATATAGATGAAAAAACTGGGGTATCAAAAGAACTTCTTGGCGGAATGGCACAAAGAAGGCAAACCGCTACTGAAACCGCCATTAATAGAGAGGCGGGGTTAAGAAGATTAAAAACTCCATTAGAAAACGTTGAGGATGCTATGGAGATTAAGGAGAGATTGATGATTGGAATGGTGAAACAGATTTATTCAGTGCCCGCCAAAAAAGAATTAGATGAGGGGGGAATGGAAATTTTGGGGTATAGAAAAGTAAGATTGCCAATAGAAATGGAAAAGGGAGAGTTTATGCCCTCTACAACTCAAGCAGTATTTGAAATCCGCCCAGAATATTTGATGAATGAACCTGATATTAAAATAAGACACATGTCAATGATGCCGATTAGCAAGGCAATGGTAAGACAGGATGTGATGTCTTTTTATTCACTTATTGGTAGCCATCCATACACCGACACTTTTAAGGCATACAATAAAATCTGTGAAGCTTGGGAACAAGATGTGGAAGATTGGAGAATGTCCGAAGAACAAATTGCCCAACAACAACAGCAAGCCACGATGGGCGGACAAATGTTAGGAACAGAGGGGGCTGAAAAATCTCCAGTAGAGGGTGGCGGTGCCACAAGGACAACGGTTCCTACTGAAGCTGGGGGTACAACTGAAGTCCCCGTTGGACAAGGGAAGCAAGGCATTTTTAAGAGAGCATTTCAAAAAATTACTGGACGGATGACATAAACCATGGTAAAATTAAAGTATGCCAACGGGAATTTATACAAGAACTGAATATCACAGAGAAATATGTGGGAGAGCCAATAGGGGGAAAAAGCATACCGAGGAATGGAAAAAACAAGCATCAGAAAGAATGATGAGACATTCAGTGTCTCAAGAAACAAGAGAGAAAATAAGTCAAACATTGAAAGGGGTGAAGTTTTCCTTAAAAAGAAAGAAAAATATAAGTAAGGCACTTAAGGGAAGAAAAATGTCTGAAGAGTTCAAGGAAAAATGTAGACAAATAATGTTAAAAAGTGGAAGAAGTTTTCAGAAAGGAAACCAGATGACTAAGGGTAGAAAACATACAGAAAAATCCAGAAGATTAATGAGCAAAATAAATAAAGGAGAAAAAGGTTCTAATTGGAAAGGTGGGATTAGCCCAAAAAATGAAAGGATAAGGAGGGGCATAGAGATAAGATTATGGCGAGAAGCAAATTTCGCCAGAGATAACTGGACTTGCCAGAAATGTAAAACAAGAGGTGGGAGATTATGTTCCCACCATATTCAAAACTTTGCTCAATATCCTGAATTACGATTTGCGATAGATAATGGGATAACTTTTTGTAAAAATTGTCATACTTATTTCCATAGCAAATATGGAACTCACCACAATAATAGAAAACAATTAGAAGAATTTTTATGCCATTAACAAATCAAGAACTTAAAATAATCGCTTCATTAGTTCCATCACAGACTTTTGTTGTGTTGAAGAAAATTATCAATGAACGAGTCGAGATACTTAAAGAAGATAATCCAATTAAAGCTACCCAATTTGAAACCAATATCAAAGTCGGCGAATTAAAAGGTGGTCGAGAAGAACTAAATAATTTAATTAAACAATTAGAGGGGTATTATAAAAAATATGTTGGGGGGAAATAAAAAAATGGAAATACTTGTTAGCGAAAAAGAGTTCTTGGAAAAACAAATAGAAACAGCCCAGAGAAACATCTGGAACATTGAAATAGAGATTAGGCTTTTAGAAAGAGCAAAACTTTCGGTGGGACAGAGTAAATTAGTTGAGATAGAAAATGCGATTTCGGGGAATAAAAACTTAGTTGATAATTGGGAGAAAAGGCAGGAAGTATTAAAAGACAGATATAAGGAACTTACGGGGGAAGAATTAAAAATTACAACCAAATAAAATGGCTAAAAAAGAAAACAAAATTACGAACCCAGAATTATTGGAGTTCGCCAAAGTAATGGAGGTAATAATAAACCAAAAATTAAATAAATTGAGGTCAGAGTTTGATGATGATTTAATGGCTTTGGCTCCACCCCCAGAAAAACAGATAAAAGAGGTTCCCAAAAATATTATAAAATCGGGGATTAAAAAGGTCACATTATTGGTTGAGAATAATGATGGTAAGGTATATCGCTATACCGTCCAATAAAGATGCCTTACGAAGTTGGCGAAGTGCCTCAGGCAGTAAAAAATCTACCAGCAGGAGCACAAGCATTATTTAGGAAATGTTTTAATGGGGCTTGGCGAGATACGAAAAATGAAACCACAGCGAGGCAGGCGGGTTGGCGTTGTGTTAAAAACGAATATACAAAAATTAGCGAGGGAAACTGGAAGGCTAAAAAATAATGGAGGAAGGGCAGAAAATAAATAAAAGCTACGACAAAATTCGTTTTGATACTCTTAACAGGGTAGAAGCATTCTTAGAAATTGACTGGAACGATACGGCATTCAAAGAGGATTTATTAAAAATTACAATTAAGGGAGACAATATGATAATTAGTAGGGAGGATTTGGAAAGTTTATTATTAGTTTTGACAAAAGACCCTACTCGCTACTTAAGGGCAAGTTATCAAAAGACTGGTATAAAATATCAACCTGTGCCCGATAGTCTTTATCAAAAATATCTTGATAGAAAAAAATGGATAGAGAAACAAAAGAGAAAAAGGTCGCAATCCAATTCATAAATCTCAATATTAATATGCCAAAAAAAGTTTGGACACCAGAAGAAAAAAAAGCTTTCGGTGAAAAAATGAGGAAAGCGAGAGAGGTAAAAAAGAACCCTCAAAAAGTAGAGCCAGACAATAAAAAATTAATAGTTGAATTTTCTGATAAATTTATTAACGAATGTCCAAAGTGTTTTCAACGAATACAGATGGAACAATATTCAGATAGCAATAATAGTATTTGCCTAGCCTTCTGCGAAAAAGATTTAGTGTTATTCGTCGCATTTACAAAATCAGAAGAACCTAAAACAGAAGAACCAGAAGTTCTTGTTCATACTGACGAGGGAACAGAAACACCTATCCCAGCATTTATTAAAGATATTGTAAATTCATATTTTTCAGGGGCAAAACTGGAAGTGGAGGATAGGGGGAACGATTATTTTATTAAGATTATTTTTAGCGAGGAGGATACGAGAGCATTTGTTGTGGATAAGCCCACTGCTTCCATTGAAATTACTAACTGGTGTAAAAAAATTAAGGATAAGATAGAGGGCAAAACTGTCAGCAAAACGGCGGGTATGGATACAATGACTGGAATAAGAACAGAAATGAAAAAACTTCCCCCAGAATTGGAAGGAGACGAAAACTTTTTCAGGGAGTAAATCTTTGACAAATTATAAAAAATAGCTTTCAAGACTTTAAGTGTCGTTTGGGACTCTTAAGTTTGGTGAAAGCTATTCTTGGGAGACCCACAGGGCACTGAAAGGTACCCTGTTTATTATTAACCTGCTTTCTTATGAAACTTCATAGTGGTATGGACTCATATTGAAGCCAAAAAAACATGGCCGAAACTTCAGAAAAAGTTTCTCCCGAAGGAGAAGAGGAGGAAACCGAAACTCCAGAGGAAGAAAAAACTGAACTCGCTGAGGAAGACACCTCGGAAAAGAAAACAGAACTTGACTCCGTTAAAGCGACTCTTGCGGAAACTCAAGAAGCACTAAAGAGGTATAAAGAAAAAGATTCTGGCCACGAAGAAGGGGTCAGAAAACTTCAAGACAAAATTAAAGACCTTGAAGTGAAAATACCTCCAACACAAGAGTTGCCTTCTGAATTATCTCCAGAAGACAAGCAATATCGTGAATACCTCAAAAAACTTGGGGTATATACGAAAGTTGAAGTCGAGAAGATGGTTCAGGATAGGATTGCTCCCTTTCAGCAAAAAGAGGACGCAAGGGGAAAAGCCGAGCAAAAAAGAGTTCTTGATAAGTTTATAGCAAACAAACCTGAACTTGCTGCCGACAAAGATATTGACGGCTCCAAGATGCAGAAAGTTATTGCTCAACTTAAAAGAATTGCTCCACTTGACCCTTTAAGTCCCAATACTTCCTTAGAGGAAGATTTAGAACTTGCTCATAAATGGGCGTTTGAGGGGGAAACCAATAAAGAAGCCCTTCAAAAGGCAAAAGCAGAAGGTCTTGCAGAGGGGCATGAGGCTTCTGAAACGCAGGTCGGAGAAGGTGCTTCAGTTAAATCACCTGCTTCCAAAAAACAACGCACTCCTGAACAAGAGGAGACATTGCGAGAATTTGGGGTAGATGATGAAACATTAGCTAAACAAAAAACGGAGAAAAAATAACTTATGGCTTTAGATTTTCTGTATACGAAAGATGGAAGTATGGGTATTACTAAAATAGTTCCTATAGCTGGCGTTACCGTGACCAAAGGACAAATTGTTTACTGGTCTAGCGGGGCAGTAACTAATGCTACTCCTGCCAATGCTGTTACTAGTAATGTTGCTGGTGTAGCAGAGGAAACCGTAAATGGAGTAAGCGGAGGTTCTACAATAGCGGTTCAGTGTAATCGAGCAGCTGTCTTTTCTATAGATAGTTCAGCTATTGCTGCTGTTGCCAATGTGGGAAATTCCACAGACCTAGAGACTGCAATAATGTGTAATAATTCTGATGCTCATACTGACGAACATGGTGTGGTAAAGATAGAAAAGTTAATTAATACCACAACTACTTCTTCCTTAGAAGTGTCCATAAACTATGCATCTCCTGGAGCTCACGTTTAAATATGGCTGTACCTATTCGATTATCAGATGCAGTTGATTTGTATGATGAGTCAATCCAAAGAGTCTTCAATGGTAAATATGAAGCCGTTCCTGAAACTTATAAGTTACTTTGCGATGTAGGGAATACTAATCTCTATGTTGAAAAGAGGTCTGCTTTCACGGGCTTTACTCAAGCTAAGCAATTAGGTGAGAATGAAGTCACAATTTATGAAAGCCCAGACCAAGGAATGGACCGAGCCTGGACTCAGAGACAATTCTCTTTAGGTTTTGCTGTCACTAAAATGCTTTGGCAGTTTGACCGCAAGAATAAAAGATTTGTTCTTGTAAAATCTTTTCTAATTAATGGGGAAAACCTAAGGCGTAAAGCTATGGCAACCCTCAGCAAGCAGATAGGGCAAATAAAAAACTGCCTTATCGGGCAGCTGCAGAGACTGAGTGAAAAGACCGTCATTTTGGCGGAAGCGACAGTCCGAACTTATGCGAAAGCATAAGAGTCAAGTAGAAATATCTTGACCATGTTCTTTGACAAAAGTTTCTAATAATTGTAGTAATTCTTTCCGATTAGAAGTTCTGATTTTACCAAAAAGTAATTGTTTAGCGAAAGAATTGAGGAGTTGTTCATAATATCCGTGAGTTTTCCGACTAAAAAACAATTGAAGATTTGATAGTTCATTATTTATTCTATCTCCATCTTTATGATGAACTACTTCATTTTTAGTGAGATAACGACCGATTTTCTTTTCTGTTATTAAGACCTGTTTTGGTACATAGGGGTTTGGAGTGATATGTCCACCAACTCTTTTATAGCGATAAAGATGACCTCGATAATCTGGTTTGTAGATGAGTTTATAACCATCGTTAGATAGAATGAAAGGTTTTTTAGCCCCCACTGGGCCTCCATGTCTTATAGGAATATTAAACTTTTTTAGCCAAACTGGGATAATGGATTTACCACAACTAATTAATTTAGCAATTTTAAGAGTAGAAAGTCCTTCAGCAATATATTTCTGATATAGCCAATTTTTATTCTGGTAAAGAGGTATAATTTTTTCTCTCTTAATTTGGAATTTGTATAGTTGGTTTTTGATGAAAGAATAAGAAACATTACATAATTGAGCAATTTCTCTACAAAGTAATTTCTCAATAATATACTTTTGGTATAAAAATTGTTTGTTTTGGCAGTTTGATTTATCCATACTTCAATTATATTACCATCAAGAAACTTTGTCAAGGGCGTAGTAACAAAATTGACCATTAAGGGCATGCCTGCAAGATTAGCAGATGCTATGGCAAGAAAAAGAGAAACTGATGTTCAGGATTATCTCTATAATTCCATTGCGGGAAACACATCTTACACCGATGCTGATGGCAATACTATTACCATCACTGGTGGAGATGGACTTAATCTTCATTCTGCTAGCCATACCAGAGAAGATGGTGGAACTGTTATTAGTAATAGAAACTTTAATGGTACTACCTACAATATGGATTTAGCAGAAGACGCTTTGGTTGCAGCTGAAACTTATGTCGCTCCTAGGATTCTTGATGGTAAAGGGCAAAAAATGGCTCTTCACTACAAGAGATTATTAATTCCTAGGGAATTAAGTGCAACAGCTCAGAGGTTGATGCAAACTGACCGAAAGGTTGGTTCTGCCGATTGGGATATTAATATCGTTAAGGGCAAATACCAGCTTGTTGAAATGCCTTATTTCAACACTTCTGGTGCCGCTTACTGGATATTATATGACCCAGACTTAGGCAGTGATTGTTTGGTTTTACTTTGGAGTCAGCCAGTGAAATTAGAAGGACCTGAATTGGTCTTTGACACTGGTTCGTTCAAGTATAGAGCTACTATGCAATATGACTTGAAGCACAATGACTTTCGAGCTTACCAGACTTCTGAAGGTGATAATGTCACCTAGTCATACATCTTGATTGTATATTCTAATCTTCTCATTGAATTTCCTTGTGTTTTTAGGGGGCAATGAGAGGATTCCATCTGCAATTAAGCAGATAGGAGGCAGGTTCAGGTTTATTCATTAGGCATTCTTTTCATAATTGTTCTCTCGACTAAGTTGAAGGGAATGTCTGGAATTGAGAGAGCGTAAACTTATGACCTGTTAAAGGTCGCAAAATAATTAACCCTTATGCTAGGAGGAAATAGGAGAAAAAAATATGGGATTAACTCATAGAGGAAGTTTAAGTTTGACTGACATAGGTTCAAGTACTGGTGTATTTTTAGCGAATGCCAATACTACTGCCCCAGACACAAAAGGACAGCTAGTTTATAAAAGTGGGACTGGATTCCAAGGATTTGGTGAATCTGGTGCTTTTACTATTCTTGCTAGTGGAACTGCTGGGCAGACCTGGGATTCAATGTATGACACAGACAAAACCTTAACGATTGATACTCTTGCTATGAATTGGCTTATTACTGCTAATGTAAATGGATTTGCCTTCAATAAAACAGGCACAGGAGCTGGTAACGTTATTGACATTACCAACGTAGGTACTGGTTATGATATTGATGGTAGTTCAAGTCTTTGGTATATAGACAGATTCGGAACTGCGGTTGTCCAAAATCTTATTCTTGGTGATAGTGACCAGGTTAGATTTGGTGCTTCTGCGGATTGTACTATAGACTATGATGCTAGTGGTGCAGCTTTAGATATTTCAACCACAGTTAATTTTGAAGGTCCAGTTACTCACGCTGCTTCGCAGAGTGAAACTTGGACTGGAGTTGGTGGTTCTACCATTTTAACCCTAACCGCTGGTGATGTGGTTATGAGCGATGGTTCAATAGCCATTACCGATGCTGATAATGCTGCTTCATTTAGTTTAACCAATGATGCTTACATTACTGGTAATCTAGTTAATATTTCTGCTGGTTCAATTATTACAGGAAATGTTCTTCAGATTACTGCTGCCCAAATAGATTCAGGTAATTTTATTGACTTGGATAATAGTGGCGGTGGAATGACTGGTTATTACATTACTTGTAATGATGATAACACAGTTGAGTTTGCGGTTGGTGCTGATGGTGCTGTTGATATTGTTGGTTCATTAAATTCAACGCAGGGATTACATGTTACTGGTATTTGTACCGCTGAAAACATGGTGTTATTTGATAACACTGCTGGTTCAGTTGCTGCCGATAAAGCTGTCTTAAGTTTAGATGCTGGTGGTGATATTGCCGCAGGTGGTAATATCCTTAGAGTTGCAGCAACTGGTGCTGCCCCTACTGCTGATGCAATTCTAGTAGAAATTTTAGGAACAGCTGATGTTCAAGGTTTGAAGATAGATTTTGGTTCATTAGACACTCACGAAGCATTATATATTGATGCCGATTCTACTGACAAAGATATTGCCTACATTACATCTGGTGCTGTTATCGCTACTGATAAGGCATTATTGGATTTGGATTCAGACGGAAAGATTGCTTCAGGCGGAAATATCTTGAGGATTGATAATGCTGGAGTTGCTGATGGTGGAGGAGCTATCTTGGCTGAGATTATTGCTGGTACTGGTTCAGTTGTCGGTTTAAAGGTAGATTGTGGTAGTAAAAATGTTACCAATGCTATTCTTGTTACCGATGCTGATAATGTTGCTGGTGATGCAGTGGCGATTGGTGGTACTGGTGCTTTATCTGCTGGACACATGTTAAGTGTTACCAGTGATGGAGCTCCAGCTGCTGCTACCGATTCATTAGTTCAGTTCAGTTTTGCGGGAACTGACACTAATACTCCGATTATTCAGGAAATTACTTCATCTGCCGATGTAACTGGATTGAAAATTGTAGCCGAGCATGCAGCTCAATTAACTCATCCATTGGATGTTAGAGCTGAGAGTGCTACTGGAGCAATCCAACCAGTAAGAATACAGCAAGACGATACTAATGTAGGATTTCTAAAGATGGTTGGAAGTTGGGGAAGTACTGCTGCTGCTAATTTGTCTGAAGATGATGTAACTGCCACTGGAAGTGCTTGCTATTTCTTAGTTGACCTTGGAGGAACAGCTGTTTGGCTACAAGGTTACTACGGCGGATAATACCTAGCTTAACATTATGGTAGAATCAGAGGAGGTAAAATCTGTAAATCAAGGAACAAGAAATTTCCATGAAAAGGAAATGGAATTACAGATGAGAGATACTGGCACTGGGGATGATTATGCCATTATTGACATAGTTCATCCTCAAAAGAAAGGAATTTTGACTTGGTTGCGAGGTTATCGTTATCCTTTTCCTGGATTTCCTATTAAAGACACGGTAATGACCATAGCAACTGTTAAAAGAATTATTCCTGCTGCTTTAAAATACTGCTTTCAGAAACCGATAATGTTTATTTTTGGGCTCCTATACTTATTTTCCAAAAAGACCTTCATTAAGCTCATTCATAAAGCCCTAGAGGCTTTCATAAATTTCGCTTATCCATCCATTAAAAAACACTTCTTAAATCCCAACAGGATGAAAAAACCTGTCAGGGAAATTTATAGAGTGTTAAGTATTGGAGCGGAAAGAGAAATGCGTGATAGTTTGGGACTTATGAAGGATAAATGGGAAATGGGAAGAGATGTACTATGTATGCTCTTGGAGTATGATAATGCTTATTTGCTACGGCTTCAAGATATAGCAAACGAAATAAATCTTGAAGAAATAAAGTTAGATGCAGCAGATTGGTATTATGTAAAACCCAGAAATGACTATGACTTTGGAGGCAGGAAAAAAGCCAAAAAAGAAGGAAATCCTATCTCTTTAGGTTCTCCTACTAAGAACTTCACAAAAATGGATGATGCTCAATTAAAACGATTTGAATCTCGTCGGGCTGCTATTCAAGGTGAGTTTGATAAGCTAAATCAAGAAAGGGAGGGCTTAATGAAACAGGCTCGTCAATTTCAAACTAGGCTTGATGAGATTGGAACAATCTTACTTCGATTACAGGGAAGATTTGCTGAAGTGGCAGAAGAGGAAGGTCACTATAAGCAAATACAAGATACTGAAAAGAGGTTTGAGGCGAAAGAATTAGAATCTGACAAAGAACAAGATATTGGAACTATTCCAAACTTGAAAACATAAAAGAAATAACCTCTGTTATTTCTCTTAACCTAGTCCATTCCTTGTGATGGATTAGGATTAGGAGGAATAAATATTTAAAAGTCGAGTAACTTAACGTTAAGGATTTTGAGGAGGAGCTGAGTTTGATGATTATTCCCTCCTAGTAGTTGTCATCTCGGTTCTTCCTCAAAGAAAAATTATGGCAGAAATTCACGATTTTAGGAAGTCAGAAGTTATTACATTACACAATGCGATAACTTCAACATCTGGCATAAGTGCGGGTGTAACCAACTCTAACGCATTTGATACTGCTGGTTATAGCAATTTGGGTTTAAGATTAACTGGAACCAGTATTGATGGTGGAAGTGCTACTTTTACTGTTCAATCATCAGATGATGCTTCGAGTTGGGTAAATTATAGTATGCTGATTGATAATGCAATTAATTCAAGTGCTCAAGGCCTTGCTAGGGTTGCTTCCAAAAATATATCTTCCAATAGTCACATATTACTATTTTTGACCCCAGAGACTTATGCTACGTATATAAGGGTTGTTTGTACTATGAGTGGCACTTGTACAGCCTCCGCTGTCTTAATGGCAAACTCAGCATAATAATATGCCAGTCGTTACGATTCCTGAAATTTCACCTAGACTGGTGAAACCAAAATTGCGTGGGTTGAAACAGTTTGCGATGAGTATTCCTACAGCTATTTTTGGCTTATGGGACGATTTAGTTGCCTTATGGGCAGACCCGATTTTAACTTGGGGGGCAGAAATTCAATATCCTTCCAACAGACCTATTATCGGTTGGATAAAAAAACTTATCCCGAAAATAAAATGAAGTACTCAATTAGTGGAAATATAATTTTCAGTACCGAAGGGGAAGCCCAAGAAGTTTTTGAATTATTGAAATTATACAAAGACAAATTTGTAGATATAAATGAAGATACCGAAATGACTATTGAATATTCTAATATCCAACTTATTGAAAACGACCACGATATTCAGCCTTCCAAAAGAGAGGGTAGCAAGGTTTTGGAAACAATAGTTTCGGGAGGTGTTATAACTGAAACTAAACAAACCCTTTTAGATAAAATTAGGAGCTTATTCCAATGGTAAATCTTGTAAGCAATACCCCAAATCCACACACTTGGAATTCAGGTTTAGTAGGTTTTTGGAATTTCAATGGGGGTTATATCACAGGATTAGCTTCAACTGCTGTTGATGCTTCAGGCGAAGGGAACGATGGCACAATTTCTGGGGCAGTCCCGACAGCAGGCGTAGTCGGTCAAGCCCTTTCCTTCGACGGCATAGATGATTACGTAGATGCTGGGAATGATGCGAGTTTGAATATTACTGGTGCAATTACAGTTGAAGCGTGGATTTATTGGAAAGAATATACTGCAAATTCTGTTATCTTATCAAAATTTAGTCAAACATATATCTTAGGTTATCAACCTTCAGATGATGGTAAACTATATTGGCATATTTATACTGATGCGTGGGTTATTCTTTCAGTCTCTGTTCCTAAAAATGAGTGGCATCATCTTGTTGGAACTTATGATAAAAATCTTGGTTCAAACCAAATGAAAATATATTTAGATGGGGAACTCATAGACGATGCAACACAAACAGGAAGTATAGACACGCAGGTCGGTAATTTAGGAATAGGAATATATTATATAGGCAAGCCATCCCCTCTTTATTTCAACGGCTCAATTGACGAAGTTCGCATTTACAATCGGGCGTTGTCGGCGGATGAAATAAAAGAACACTATTCATTAAGCAGAAGAAATTTTAAATTAGGTTTAGTAGCAAGCAAAAAAGTAAAAATAACAGGATAAATAGGAGGAAATGAAATGGCGACAACATTTCCAAATTCACTTCAAGATTTAGACTCAACACGAGGTTCGGCTACACAAAAATTAAATAACCCTAGCCACGTTACTCACCACGCCCTAGAAGACGACACCTTAGAGGCATTAGAAACTAAAGTTGGCATTGATAGTTCAGCTGTAACTACTTCTCTAGATTACAAACTAAAGAGCAGTAGTTCTTCTAATCCTGGACATAAACATACTTTATCCTATGGTGCTTCTAATGTTACCGCCACTTATTCTGAAGTAAACATCTTAGATGGTGTTACATCTACCTCGGCAGAGATTAATATTTTAGATGGTATTGTACCAACTACTGCTGAGTTGAATTTTGTTGATGGGGTTACTTCGACTATCCAAGTTCAACTAGACACCAAATTAGAATCGGGATTTTCTCCAACAAATATTGCTAGTGGGATTATAAATACTACCGAGTTTGAAAACCTAGATGGCTTGAACCAAACTTTGGCGACTACCGATGACGTAACTTTTAACGATTTATTTCTTACGGGAACGGCAATTATTGTTGGGAACCTAGATACCACTGGGAGTATAACTGGTGCTGGAGATATTACTGGTGTTACTATCTACGGAGATGGTTCAAATCTGACAGATGTGGGTGCGGCAGCGGCTTCTGCTTTAACAATATCAGCCAAAGTAAACGAAGGAGCTGGAATAACAAAAGGAAAAATAGTTTATCTTTCAGGAGCAACTGGACAGTTCCCACAAGTGTCTTTGGCAGACAATACAAATGTTTCAAAATATGACTTAATTGGTATGTCTGCTGAAGCTAAAACTGATGGGCAAACAATTCTTATTAGAGTGGCTGGAGAATTAACAGGACTTGATACTTCGGCATATATTGATGGTAATCCAATTTATTTAACGACAGCTGGAAAGGGGACTAGCGTCATTCCTTCTAGTGGGTCAATACAACATGTTGGCCATGTTGCTTATGCACATGCCTCACAAGGAAAGGTAATTGTTGGGTCAATGCACGATGAAGCTTATGTTGCGGTTGCTTCTTCACAAGATTTAGATTTAAGAATGGGAGATGATATTGGCGTTAACAAAGTTATTTTTGAAAATTATAGTGATACTGAAGTAGGATATATAGATAGTTTGGGCAACCTAGCATTAGACGGCACGGCAACGATTACGGGCAAACTTACCGCCTCTACTATTGGCGGGATAACAGAAGCCAATCTAGTTGACAAGTCCGTCACAGAAACCATTTCAGGAGCTTGGACTCTTGGTGACTTTTCGGGGACAGCAAGTACCTTAGCTGTTACTGGCACTTTAGATTTATCTTCTGGCACGGCAACAATTCTTATTTTAGATAATTCTGCTGTTGCTTTATCCATTACCGAAGGAACTACTAATTATTTAGCTTTTACCACTACCAATGCTGGAGAAAAAATAGTAGCTGGGGTTGATTTTGAAGTAGGCAATATAACCATAGACGAAGATGCTGGGGCAGTTAGTTTGGTAGCTATGTCAGTATCAGCCACCCCTGCGGCGGGGACAGAAGAAAGCTACGCTTTCCAGATAGACAGCTCTACCATAATGAAGATTTATTCTGAAGCAGACAGTTCTGGGGGAATAACATCGCCCTTGGTGGACATAACTGGGAGTGCGGCTGTAAGCGGTAACTTAACAGTTGCTGACCATTTGAGTGCTGGAACTACCGTTTTGGGTGAGATATTAAATGTTGTAGGTAGTGCTACTATTAGTAGTAATTTAGACATAACCAATGATACAACTATTGGTGGCGATTTAAACCTAACAGGAACAGCTGCCATTACTGGAAACATTACAGGTGCCACATTTGGCGGAATTACCTCAGCTAATTTAGTTGATAAATCAGCGACAGAAAGCATTTCGGGAAGTTGGACATTTGACGATTTAATTGGAACTGCCAGTGTTTTTGCCACTTCTGGTGATATAAATATTGGCGGTAGTGCAATTATAACTAGTCACATAACTGCTGTTGACGGAACTTTTACTGGCGATATTAATGTAACGGGTAGTGCTATTGTAACTGATAATATATCTACTACCGCCGATTTAGCAGTAACAGGAACTGCGACTGTTACTGACAATATAACTATTGGTGGAGATTTAGATTTAACAGGAACTGCCACAATAACCAGTAATATAACTGCCGCTGCCTATGATGGAATTATAGCAACTAATTTGGTTGATTTGTCTGCAACAGAATCAATCACTGGGGCTTGGAGTATGTCGTCTTTACTTGCCACAGGTGGTTCAGCTGTTTTAACTAATGTACAAGGAACCGCTATATATTTTAATGGCGAGTATAATTTGGGAGATTTAGATTCTTCACCTAGTACTATTGATTGGCAGACGGGCAACAAACAGGCGATGATAGTGAATAACACTGCTGTACTTTTGGCTTTTACTGCCCCAACTGGTGTTTGTAATTTAATTTTGAAAGTTACCCAGGGAACAACTGCTACAACAGTAACTTGGCCATCTAGTGTTCTCTGGCCAGCTGGCACAGCTCCAACATTAAGCACAACGGCGGCAGATATTGATGTTCTGAGTTTTTATTTTGACGGCTCCTCGTATTTTGGTAATTCATCTTTAGACTTTTCTTAATATGGCCACAATTTTTGAAGACACATTTAACACCTATGATGATGGAGATTTGAATACACAGGGTAGTTGGTCTGGTTCTACTGCTTACGATGTTGAAGTTGGGGATGCCACTAATCCAGAGGGAGCGGATTCGGGAAAGCAAGTAAAATGTAGTGCTGGTGCTGCCGCTGAAATTGTTAAAACGGGAACTGGTCAAGGTGATGGAAAGATTAGTTGGTATATGAAGTGTTCTACTACTGTTGGTGCTGGGGGTAAGTTTCTTTTTGTATTAAGTGAAGCAGGGACTGATAAAATTCTTGCTGGCTTTAGAGACGATGACATTGTAAGCTGTGGAGATGCTGCCTGGCAAGTTCACCTCAACGGATTTACCGCTAACCAGTGGTATTTGACAGAGCTTGAATGGGAAGGCACTGGCGACACATATAGAATTCGTATTGATGGCGGAACTTGGTCGGATTGGCTTACTCCTTGTGGAAGTGCCACCTGGACAACTTTAGACAGAGTTGAATTTTATCACTATGGAGGAGGAGAAGATATTTATATAGATTATATTGCCGAAGAACCTTTTTCAGCTCCTAGTGTTGCTGATGTGGGAATAATATTCGGCTGTAACCAGTGAATAATATGAAAACTTGTTTTAAATGTAAAAAAGAAAAATCCTTAAGTCGGTTTTACAAACACCTAGATATGGCTGATGGATATTTGAATAAGTGTATAGATTGTGTCAAAAAAGATATTAAAAATCTTCAAAGACAAATATGAAACTTTATAAAATAAAATTTGGGGGCGAGGAACTTCTGTTGTTAGGTAGCAAAAAAGAAGGAGTAATAACCACTCAGGAACTTTATAAAAATGATAGGAGCTTTGCTTATCTTTATCCCGATGGTATTGTTAAAAGATTTAACAAACCGATTGGAACAAGAGAACAAATTGAATTTGAAAAAATTAAATAGGAAATAAATAATTGGAAACTAGCAAAGCAGTGAGATTTTATGGTCAAAAACATACAGGATATGTCAAAAAAACAATGTAAAAATTGTAAGTGGTGGGGAATAGGACATTGTTTCCATTCTGCTATTTATGATAAGGGAAATGCCCCGAAATCTGCCGAAGAATGTTTTTATTACCAACGAAAACGATTAAGGGATTCTTTAGGAGAGACAATAGAAACAATCCAATTAGAATCTTTTTGCTTATTATGGTTGATTGCGATATTCATAGATAGGAAATTGGGGTTGGATAAATATTAAAACTTATAAACCATAACACTAATTAAAAGAAAATTAACTATGAATCACAGTAGTAATAATTTACCAGACGATAAAGAAATATTAATTGGGGTAATTTTCACACTGATTGGTATTCCTTTATTTTGTGGTTTATTAATAACGATTGGTAAATTTTTAATATAGGAGGCAAACAAAATGCCAAATGTACCAATAAAAAACCCAGACCTTTCGTCTGAGGAACACTCATATTTAACTCTTGCTGGCACTGCCAGCACCACCAATATAACTGTAGCCGACTACGAGGGTTTTTCTGATAATGATTATCTTGTTATTGGTCCCTATGGAAAAGAAAGAACCGAAATACTTAAAATAGATGATGCTTCAATTGATGCCACCATTACTTTGGATTCTTCTTATTATCCAGCTTATGCTCATCCAGCCAACACAGTTGTTACCAAAACTCCTTGGAATATTTATTCACTGGAATCAGGGAGTACTGAAACTGGCTCGTTTAGTGTTTTGGGAACGGCGGAATTAGAGGTAGATGATGAATATAGTTATTACAATGATACAAGCGGAACATCTACAGACTGGTATAAAGTAAGATTCTATAATAGTGAAACTGCCACTTATTCAGATTATTCTGATGCGGTTCAAGCAATAGGATATAAAGCCAATTCAAGAGGCAGATTAAAAGAAATGGTAAAATCCCTTTTCGGGGATAAATATGGAAAATGGGTTGATGATTCTGATTTGGATAATTTCTTTTACCAAGTTGAAAACGAAGTGTTCAATTACAGAAAAAGATGGTCATTCCTTCAGGCGGAAACTACTTTTGATTTATTGCCAGGAAAACACTCTTATGATTTGTCTACTTATATTTCTGATATAAAAGCTCCAGAAAAGAAGTATCTGGAGAATGTTTGGATTGGGGATAATGACCCATTAGTTTATCAGGATAGAAAAGAGTTTGACCAATTAATGGAGGGTGCTCAATATACTACTATGAGAGTCGCTTTAACGGGTGCCGATACCACTGCTTACGTAATAGACGGCACAAGATTAGACACTTCAGGCTCGGCTTATATTGAAGGTGATTTAATTGAATTTACGGGTTTATCTGGAACAGTTATGTCGGGTGTTACTGGCGGAACCATTCATTCAGTTGGAGAAGAAATATGGATGAAAGCTGAACTTGATTTACCATCTGATTATGCTGTTTGGGCGGGTAATTTAAAAATGAATCCTTGTGCTGATACTGCTTATGTTTGTAATGTGGTTTATTACAAAGGGGGAGTAGAAATGAGCGAAGATAATGCTGTTTCAGAAATTCCTTGGGCTACCTCATTGCTTTTAAACGGGGTTTTGAGTTATTGCTATCAGACAAAGGAGGATGAAGCGGGGGCACAAAGAAAAAGGGCTGAATTCGAGAATGAATTAAGAGAAAGAAGTTTTGCTGAAAGATTAGGACAAAAACAAAGCCTCGTTCCATCAGAACGAGAGGGCTATATTCGTGATTTGGATTATACAGATTTTGACAAAGGTGGATTAAAGTGGATTAGAGACCGCTACAGAACTTAAAAATTCTGTCCAATATTTACGAGAATTTTTACCATTAGTTTTGCTGTGGCATCTAAAACATAAAGTAATTAGATTGTTTGGATTAAGATTTTTCTTATTATAATCAATGTGATGAACATTTAATTTTTTTCTAGTTTTTCTTAATTGTTCTTTTTGAAATTTTCCGCATAATTGACATTTGTAGTTATCCCTTTTTCTAATAAGTTCTTTAAGTTCTTCACCGAATTCAAAGGGATATGGTTCTTTAGAAATTCCACCTTGCCAATTGAAAGCCTTATCTCCTATCATTTTCTTATTGCGTTCACTAATTGCTTTTTTAACTTCTTTGGTATGATGTTTGCCCCACCACGGATTATTTTTACCACTACTTCTTTCTTTTGCTTCTTTTTTCCATTCTTCTGTATGTTTTCTCCCTATGCCCATTTCGCTTATTTTTCTTTTTGTTTCTTCTGAGTGTTTTTTACCCAGCATTGGATGAATCCTATTTTTCCATAAATGTTTTCCCTTACTCCAAGGAATCATACCTTTTTTAAACCAAGTTTTTCCAGTATTGAATTGCTTATGTCCTTTCTGATAACCCATTTGGGGATAATCAGATAAATTTCTTCCTTTATCCCAAGGAATATTCCCTTTTGAAAATTGACGACCACCTTGATGTCCTTTTTGAAAGCAACCTTTATTGGGATACAATTTCTGTAATTTATAATAACACTTTCTTGAACAACAAACTTTTCTTTTGCCCAAAACAGAAGTATAAGAATTCGGGGCATAAAATTCTTTATTACAAATTTTACAAATATATTTAAATTGGGTTCGCATATTAATTCATTATACAGGAGGCACAAACAATGTCAAGTCGTTATTCGCCAATCCGCTATATGGATTTTAGTGGTGGAATCAACTCGAAGGTTGTAAATCACCTGCTTTTGGATTCAGAATGTAAGCTTTTACAAAATGTTGTTTTGGATTCTCCAATCGGAGCCATAACCAAGAGAAAAGGTTACACCCAAATCGGAAATCAGATTACCGCTGGGACTTCAATTTTTGGAAACTATTATTTTACAGACAAAGATGCTACTTATTCCCAACATTTAATAGCTTGTAATATTAGCAATAGTGCCGCTGTTCTCTACAATAGTTCGGGAACCTGGACTCAAACCTTGACTAATTGGAAATCTGCCACAAGAATTAGATTTGAATCCTTTTTAGATTATGTATTTGCTTTTAATGGAAATGAAACCCCAAAATCTTGGACTGGAACTAGTACTTGGGGAAGTACTAATTTAACTGGTGCTCCCATTTGTAAATATGGCAGAGTTTATCAAGATAGATTATATTTTGCCAATGCTTCCGCCAATCAAAGTAGGGTTTATTTTTCTTCTGTACCAGTCGCTGGAAGTATAAGTTTCACTTCTACTGATTGGCTTGACGTAAATCCTGAAGATGGGCAGACAATTACAGGGCTTGATGAGAATAGTGGCAGATTGCTTATTTTCAAAGACAATTCAATGTTTAGGTGGAATGGCTATTCCACTGAAGCTGACCCAATTATTGACATCGGAACCCCATCTCAAGAATCAGTAAAAACTATTAATAGCATAACTTACTTTTTCAATCGCTATGGAGTTTATGTTTATGATGGCAGTATGCCTTATTTAATTTCTCGCAAAATACAAGATTGGATAGATGGAATTGACCAAAGTGCTTTGGGAGATGTAACCGCCGAGGTTGATAATGACCATTATTATTTGGCCGTTGGTAATGTAACAATAGGAACTGATACTTATACCAATGTAACTTTGGTTTATCATATTCCCTTGAAAGCGTGGACTATCTGGACTACAGGAGATAAACCAACATTTTTCGGGCATTATTATTCATCTGGAGCAAGATATATTTCATTTGGGGATAGTAATGGAGAAGTGTTCAGAATTAATAATGGAAACAGCGATGATACTGCGGATATCCCTGTAAATATTGAAACAAAACAGTACGATTTACAAACTCCCGAAGAAGAAAAACGTTGGACTGAAACTTATTTAATTACCGACAAAGCAAGGGGATTAGTGGAGGTCGGGGCAAAAATAGATAACGATTCTATTAAAACTATTGGCTATGTAAAAGATGACGTAACTAGGTTGCCCGCCGATTTAACTGGAAAGAAAATAAGTATAACTCTCAGCGAATCGGGGATGGGAGAACAGTGGAGCTTTAATCAATTAATTTTTAGAGACATTTTCCTCAGTGGGATTTCTTATAAATAAAATGGTTGACTATACTACAATATTATCACCGTTATCACAAGAAACACTTTCAAGAGAAACATTACCCGATAAAACAAGTGCTTTATTATTTGATGCTAGTATTGAAGGGATTGTTCCATCTTCTCTTTTGTCTGGAGATACAGTTTCTAATTTAAGCGTTGCAAGTGGTTATCTCCAATCTTCTAATTTTATTACCACCTCTACTGGCTGGAGAATAGACGCTGATGGGGTTGCAGAGTTTGAATCTGGTTATTTTAGGGGAGATATTACTGGAGCATCGGGAACTTTCAGTGGGGCATTAAGTGCTGCCACCATAACTGGTGGGACAATAACAGCCGCCACTTTTACTGCCGCAGATATTACTAGTGGAACCATAACTGCGGTAAATATTACGGGTTCAGACATTACTGGAACAACAATAAAAGCAATTGAAAACTTTACAGCTGGAGAATCTATTACTGCTGGAAATGTAGTTTGTATTAAAAGTGATAATGCAAATTATGTTGCAAGTGCTGCTACTTATGCGGACGAACGTTTTGCAGCCACTAATTATGGGACAGCTACCATAATGAGAGCTGGAGATGTAAATAGCAGTGCGTCTTTTTCTTATGTACAATTTGATGAGTCTGGTTTCCCAGACGCACAACATATTTTAAAAGCCGAACTACATATTAAAGTTGATGATAGTTTTGGAGATGCTCAAACTTTAGATATTTATAGGGTTGCTGCCAGTTGGGACGAAAGCACTCTTACCTGGAATGATAAGCCAGCAGTTACTTCAGACGTTAACGAACCTGGGGGATATATAGCCAAAAGTGGAGTTTTGGCTTATACGGATTATTATACAGATATAACCGAATTAGTTAGAAATTGGAAATTGGCAGTTTATACAAATTATGGATTAAGAATATCAGGCAGTGCTTCTGTTAATGATTGGTGCGACATTGCCACAGAAGACCACGCAACTGCGGCATCTAGGGTTTCTTTAAGAATTTATGCCACCAATACATCAGATGAAAAAATCTACCAAACAGATTCAGATGACTATAATTTATGTAGAAATGTTCTTGGTATAGCAACTACAACAGTTGCGACTGATGCAACTTGTACAGTTCAAACAATGGGAAAAAATGATGATGTGGCTGCTTCTGGTATTGGAGATATATATTACATTAGTCCTACTGCTGGGGACATTACCAATGATGTTGTTAACCAGACAAGATTAATTAGGGTTGGAACCGTAACTACGACAAATGAATTATTGATAGAAAAAGATAATGCAAATATATTTATAGAAAAATATGGCCCAGGTAGAATTACAGCAGCTTCTACAGAACACACTGTAGCGTTCCCACCCGATGCCAAATATGCGATTGTAAAATATCACGCTAATCTTGGAAGTTCTACTCCTTGGGCTGGCAATGTTAGAATTGATGCTGTAACTTTAACTTCTCAACTTATTAGAGATAGAACTGATACTACTTACAGGGCCTTTGAACTTACTGTAAGTTATTCAAATAATGGACTGAAATTAGTTATCGATTCGGGAAGTGCAGCAAGTGGTGCTGCTGATTATTTACAATATACAATTAATTTTTATAAATAAAAGTCGAACTAATTAGGAGATAGAAATTATGGCAAAACATTTATTTCGAAAGGGACATATTCCCTGGAACAAAGACAAGGATAATCCAAAATTAGAGGGGAATACTCATACTTTGGGGAAACACTGGAAACAAAAAGTTAAAATGTCAGAAAAACATAAAAAAATAGCCATCGCCAATCTTCGCCCAGGTTGGAATAAGGGAAAGAAAATGTCCGAAGAATTTAAACAAAAAATAAGGCAATCATTATTTGGCAAAATAGGAAAGTTATCAAGAAACTGGCAGAATGGCAAATCTTCTGAACCCTATACAATTGACTGGACTGAAACTCTTAAAAGAGCAATACGAGAAAGAGACCACTATCTTTGCTTTATTTGTAATCAATATGGAAATTTAGTTCATCACATTAACTACGACAAAAAGAATTGTAATTCAGATAATTTAATTACGCTTTGTAGAAAATGCCATAGCAAAACTAATAACAATAGAAATTATTGGACAAATTATTTCAATAAAATTATATGAACAAATTTAGGGCAAGATTGCCAAATGAAGATTTAGGAGTTTATTTAAGGGCGAAACAAGCCTATGAATTAGAAACCACTGGTAAGACAGGTGTTGAATTGGGAGTAACTCCTGGGGCAACTTTGGGTATGATAGCAGAACCAACGGGAACCGAAAAATCCACAATGGATGAGATTTTGAATTGGGTTAAAACCCAAGCTCTTCCTGGAACTCCTGGTGCTTTTGCAAATAGAGAAATAATGATTGACCAAGGAGTTCAAAATTGGGGAGAAGATTTTAAACAATTCATTGTTGATACCATTTATAGAGAATTAAGAAGTCCAGATGAACCACCCTATGAACCACCTGCTTACGAAGTATACAAAGGAGAAATTCCAACAGAAAAAGAAGGAGAAGAAATGACTTGGGATGATGTTCAAAAACTCATTACCGATGCGATTACCGCTGCTTATGCCCAAAAAGAATCCATTGGAGAATTTGAGTGGACAGACGCTGATACTGAAAGAATATTTGCTGAATTTGAAGAATTATATGGTCCTGGTTATAAGGCCTTAGTAGCAAAAGAACAAGTAGGGGCAAGGGAAGCAGTAGAAGAAATTACCAGAACAAAAGAACTTGCTGTAAAAAGAGAAGCAAGAAATCTTGAGGAAGCGATGACAGAATCAAGGGCATCTATGGCAACCAGAGGATTAGCATTTTCGGGCATTAGAGAAAAAGAAGAAGCAGGGATTGAAAAAGTATCAACAGAAGAAATGGAAAATATAAGAGCACTTGCCCAAAGAGGCAGAACACAAACATTAAGGGGATTAGAAGCCCAAATTGGAACTCAAGCTACCCAAGCATTATACCCAGGATATGAAATGCCCACAGAATATGCTGGACTTGGACTAACAACTCCAGCCAGTATTGCTTATGGATTTGAAAGACAACCCATAACGGGTATTCCAGGAACTATTACTCGACAGAGTTGGCTTGACTGGGAAATGGAAAAAAGGCAACGAAAGGCCGAAGAAATGGAAACTTGGAGACAACAATTTATAGTATAAAAATATGGCAACAATAGACGATTTAACAAAATTAATAGAGGGTCAAAGAGGAATGGTAACTGGTTTAGGAGAACAAATAGGGGGAGCACCTGCGGCTTTTGGCATGGGGGAAGAAATAAGAGAAAGATTAACTGGCTCAGATTACATTAAAAGCATCATTAAAAGAATTGGCGAACAAAAAGCAAGATTAGCTACAATTCCAGCTGAAACAAGGGCGGGAATGCCTTTGGGTGGATTTTCTCCAACCCAAGTATCTGGGTTAGTAGCAAAAGAACAAGAACCAGTTAGGGCGGGATTAACAGAATTACGGGGATTAAGAGAAATGGAAACAGGAAATATAGCTGATATAATTGAAAGAGCTACAAAAGGATATTCTGAAGCTATAGAAAAACAGGAATCAAAATATCAAAAGGAATATCAGAAGTTGCAAGACCTTATTGAAGAGAAACGCTACCTCGCAGAAACAATTGAAAGCAAAAGAAGATTTGAAGAACAAATGACATTAGAAAGAGCAAAAGTAGCACCAGTAGAGCTTTCAACTATTGATGTATACGCAAGAGATGTAATAGCGGGCAGGATAACTTTATCTAGTGTTCCAGACGAAATTCAAGCTCAAGTAAGTCAAAGGATGCAAGAATTGAGCAAAGAAATTCCAGCACCGCCAGATTATGTTTCTACTTTTCAGCAATATAAAGATGCTGATTGGACAAGAGAATCATTAGAAAAAGAATGGCTTAGCCAATACAACCAAGGGAAAACAGCTGGGATGCAACTGAAAAATGTAGGGGAAATGAATAAGGAATTTCCAGAAATAAAAGTTTCCTTAGATAAGGTTTATGAAAAAGCACCTGGTTGGTTTGGGGGACAATTTAGACAAATGGGCGAATTCTTCAAAGGACAAAGAGGACCATTTGAGCTTGGAGGATAATTAATAAAACCACTAAAACTATGGCTCTTCCACCCCTACCAGGGATTGACCTTCCTAAAAAAGAGATTAATTTTATTGAAGAAAAAAAACCTATTGGATTTAGGGAGACTTTGCCATATTTGCCATCTGCCATTAAGGAAACAATTACTAAAAGAATTCCTGCTTGGTTTAAGAGAAAATGGGAAGAATCAAAAAAAAGAGAAGAGAAGTTAGAAAAGATAAAGAAAGAATATCCCTCAAAATACTTTGCCATAGTTGCTCCACCTCCAATAAAAGAAAGAGCAATAGCAGAAGGTAAGATAACAGAAGAAGAAGCTAAACTATTTGAAGTTGAGATTATGCCTGCTTTTGGAGGTATGGGAATAGTTGGACCAAAAGCTGCTAAATTAGTTGGGGCAAAAAGGGCAGCAGAAGCTGCCAAAGCATTAGCAAAAAGGGCTAAAAAAATTAAGCCAACAATTCCCAAGAAGGTTGAACCATTAATAAGTATATCAAGAGTAGGAAAGGCAAAAAATGATTTAATAAAGGTAAGGGAGGAAGCGACAAAATTAGCAACTTATGTTGATAAGACAGGAGTTAAAAGAATAGACCATATAAAAAGATTAAAATTAGAAAAAGAACTTTTAGGAAAGGCTGAAAAGGAATTAGAATCTGCCCAAAATGAATTTTATAGTTCTTTAAAACCAAAGTTCAAAATTGGAGATATTGTTAAGTATCAACCAAAACAATATCCAGGAGAAGCTGAAGTTTTTGGAAAAAGAATATATCCCATTCAGAAGATTAAAATTACAGGTGCTAATTTTGATACAGTAATGACTGCTGACCAAATGCGAAAGACTGGGTTCCCTGCCTCATTTAAATTTAATGGTTTAGCAGGTAAAAATATCAAAACTGGAGAAGTTATAGACTTATATCCAAATTATTCTATCAATGGAAAAGTGTTAAGGGAAACTCTTGGTAAAAATCCCGAAGAGATATTAAAAGAGTTTATAGTTCGGCAAAAAGCTCCCCGAATACTCGAACCACCAATTCCAAAACCACCAGTTCCACCATCTCCAACACCAGGAGCAGCTCCCCGTCCACCATTTGAAGACCCTGTTTTTAAATTAAATGAACTTATCAAAAAAGCCAAACCAGCTAGAACTCGGCTGGAAACAAAATATACTGCCGAAAGAGCAAAGAGAGCAAGGGATGTAGAGTGGGCGATAGATAAAATTGGAGGTGAAAAAGGATATAAGGTGGCTCTTTCAAAATTAAAAGGAGAACTAGTACCCAAAGAAGCAAAGGTAGCATTTGAACCAATTAAAGAAAAATTGGCCCTTAAAGACTTAAATGCTTTATATGATAAAGCCTGGAAGCATCCATATTTAGAAGTATATGAGAAGATTAGCACTACAAATGGATTAACTAGATTACTTCAGGGAGAATTACCACCAGCAAGTCAATTGGCTCTGATGGAAGAAGTATATGGAACTAATTTAATAAAGGGTATACTTTCTAAAAGAGCATTAGGACTAAGGGCAACGGATATAGCCATAGATGCTTTAAATATTCCTAGAACCCTTATGGCAACTGCTGATGTGTCTGCTTTTTTAAGACAGGGAATAATTTATGCTTTTGCTGAACCAAAAATATGGGCAAAAAGTGCGGTAGAAACATTCAAATATATCTTCCAGCCAAAAGTATATAAACAATTCTTTAAAGATTTACCGAAAGACCCATACTATTCCTTGATGAAAAAGAGTAAAGTAGAAATTACTGACCCTACAAAGGTAGGATTATCTGGTAGGGAAGAAGGATATATGACAACCCTACTTCAAAAGGTACCTATCGTGGGAGAGGTTGTAAAAGTTGCTGAAAGGGCTTATGTCGGATTTCTTAATAAATTAAGAGTCGATGTTTTTAAAAAAACTGCTGATGAGCTTTTATCAAGAGGATTAAGTCCAGTCAGGGACGCAGAAGTATTTAAGGGTGTCGCAGAAGTGGTAAATGTTTTTACTGGCAGAGGTAGTATGGGAAGATTAAATCAGGTTGGTTCTTCTTTAAATCTTGCCTTCTTTTCACCCCGTTTAATAGTGGCTCGTTTTCAGGCATTAAATCCAGCTTGGTATGCAAGATTACCAAAAGAAATTAGGGTAAAGACGATAAGTAATTTTGGGAAATTCGTAGGAGCAGGCTTAACAATTTTAGCATTAGCTAAATTAAATAAAGAAATAGAAGTTGAAGCAGACCCAAGAAGTGTTGATTTTGGAAAAATAAAAGTTGGTGATACTAGGTGGGATATTTGGGGGGGCTTTCAACAATGGGCAAGAGTATTTACTCAAACTATTACAGGAGAAAGAAAAAACACCACTACTGGTGAAATTATATCTTTAACAAAAGATGAATATCCTTTTACTACTAGGAAAGAAACCGTACAAAGATTTTTCGAGGGAAAACTTGCTCCAATCCCTGCTTTAGTCAATGAATTAATGATGGGACAGAGAACATTTGGGGGAGACTTAGATGAAAAAACAGTAACTGAAAGAATAATCCCAATGTATATTCAGGATATAACTGATGCTTATACGGCAGGGGGATTTGGTTTATCGGCTGCTGCTGGGATACCCGCATTTTTGGGGGTTGGAGTTATGACCTACGAAGAAAGAAAAAAATTCTTACCAACAACAGGAATGCCAGGGATGCAACTTCCCTCTTTACCTATGCCAGGAATGCCAATAACAAAAGGATTACCAACTTTACCAGGGATTAAGTAGGAAACCAAAACTCTCTATTGGCTTCTCTTACATCAACATTTAAAAGCCAAAAAATAACTATGGCAATTAGAATTGATATTATTAAAATCACCCATATTTTTTCGGGCAAGGGCATTTCTTTAAAAGAATAGTATTTATCTAATTTCCAATTCATAATAAATCATTACCATAATCATTAACACTTGTCAAGTATGCCAGAACTAACACTATTAGCCGAAGCAGGTATCGCTGGTATTTGCCTAGGACTTATAATTTTGCTCGGTTTAATTCTCCGCTGGGTTTTTAGAATGTTCAATAACCATATGTCCCACAACACAGAAGCGTGGATTAAAAACACAGAAGCACTGACAAAACTTTCAGAAAGAATAGACCGAGATATTGATGCCCAAAAAGAAACCGCAGAAACTTTGCGGGATTTAAAGAAGGTCATCAAAAAATAATATGGGCGAACCGCCTATAGCACGACATATCAATATGTGGAATAATTTTATTAAAGCCTATTTGGGTATTATACTTCTGTTTGCCGCCGAAGACCTCATTGCGTTTGGGGTTGGGCGAAGTGGATTATCTTTATGGATAGCAATTCCTTTGGTTTTAATTTTGGCGGCGGTGTTTGCTAGGCTTCTGACTTATCCACAAGGAAGGGGGTTGACAGGGAGCAAGAAATAGTATATATATAGAATAATGACACTTGCTCAAAGATATAAATTACAGAAATGTAAGGCATTAAAACAGTTTAAAAATCAATGTGTTGTTTGTGGCAAAAAAACTATCATTATTCATCACAAAAATAAAAATAAGAAAGACAATAGGTTAAAAAACTTAATGCCCATATGTCGTTCTTGCCACAACAAAATACATGGTTTCATTTATCGAAAGAGAGCAAGGCCTATTGTTAACACTATATTAAATGAAATGATTTTAAATAAAGAATTGATAGAAGTATCTGGGGGTAAATTTCAAGAAGAAGAATAAATATGTACACCAATTTAAAAGTCAAGAAAAAATACTTCCCAAAGTTTTGTAAAGAAGTTTGGCGGCGGTTAGAAAAAGGAAAAGACAAATATAAAATAGCCAAACGGGAAGACAAAGAAGCTACCGATTTAATAGAAGAACTACTGCCTAATTTTCAAATGGCGGATATAGTTAAATATGCCTCGGAATATCTAAACAAAAAGAAAGAAAAATGTTTGTTTGATATTGCGGGCTTTAGTTTTATAAAGTGGTTAGTAGACAAAGAAGAATTTAAAGATGATACTAGACCTAAGAAAACTAAGGTTTAAAATAGTCTCCAAAATGAAGATAGATGATATTGGGGATTATAGAAAACACCAAATTGTAACCTTTGATACCAAAGACAAGGTAATGAATACTGCTATTTTAATCCACGAATTTGTTGAGGCAATGATTATTTATGCCAAGGGTTTAACTTCAAAAGACGTAGACCTGCTTGATAAACACCCTCGCAGACGGGGGCATAAAACATATCTTGAGGCACACAAACTTGCCCTGAAAGTAGAAAAGAAATTTGTTGAGGCCTGCGGGCGGGATTGGAAGAAACACAATAAAGACGTTTATAAAATTGAGATTAAAAAATGAGAAATAAACATACCAAAGGTCATCTCTTTCACATAGACCTTGATGGAACATTAGCAAAGGGAGAGTTCTGGGGAGATGGAGACCCCAAGCCTATTCAAAAGAACATAGACCTCGTCAAAGCCCTTATTAGAAATGGACATCATATTATTATTTGGACTGCCCGCAAAGAAGCATGGCGGGCACAAACAGAATACTGGTTAGAAAAACACGATGTCTGGTATCACGCTATTATTATGAATAAGCCTCCCTCGGATTTTTATGTAGATGATAAATTTATTACCATAGAAGATTTAAAAAAACTTATTTAATTGTGATTTACATAGAAAATCATATTCCAGAAAAATATGGGTACGTTCTGCCAATTGGAGATTTACATTTTGGCGACGAGGCATTTAAAGAAAGAAGTTTCAAAAAACTAACAGGATATATCAAGTGGGTTAAAGAACATCCCAATGCCAGGGTGGTTTTTGGTGGAGATTTATTTAATGTAGCTACAAGAATTTCAGTAACCTCACCCTTTGAACAAAGGAAAGGAGAATTTGAAAAAGTAATCAAGTTATTTGAACCCATAAAAACACAGATAGCGGGGGCGATAGACGGCAACCACGAATTTAGGTTAATAGATTTTGCTAACTTTTCTTTGATGAATGAATTTTGTGTCAGGTTAGGTATCCCATATATGGGAATATCTGGGGTGATAAATTTTAAGGTTCATAAAAAAAGAAGTCTATCTGGAGGGCAATGGCAACAAAATTATTATATTTACTTCCACCATACCACGGGTGGAGGAGGAACTGCTGGTGGTAAATTAAACAGAGCTGAGAAGTTAAGATACTTAGTGGAAAATTGTGATGCTTATTGCGGATTTCATGGACACAGTTTAACTGCTACTCCAAAAGAAATCTGGTATCCTAATCCTGATTCTAAGAAAGTGGAGCTAAGAAGGTATTGGCTTATATGTTGCGGGGGTTATCTTTCCTGGGATGGTTCTTATGCTGAAAGGGGAATGTTGCCACCAGAAAAATTGGGTTCGCCAAGATTAAGATTAGATGGATTAAAGCATGATTTACATGTAAATTTGTAGTTCTTTTAAGGAGGTTCATAATTGAGAATTTGGTTTTGTAGGAAATATCACAAGCAAATCAGAAACAAGAAAGTTAAGGAATACTGCTTTCCCTGTGGCTGTAAACATTTATCAATAAAGAAAAGGAGGTGAGAAATGTACCAAGCATTACTAACCCACCTCAACCTTCTTGAAACCCTGATGGGGATGAAAGTCGAACAAATGATAATCATCTCCAAAAGGGACGGACTTGGCGACGAGCTGGAAAAGATAATCGAGTTAGACCATAAAATCTACCAGCTCATAGCCAGAATGAGGGCTCTAATCAATTATTATATGGAAGAGCCATAAGCGGGGGGAAAGCAATCCAAGCACTATGGAGCTTAAGCAATTGCTTTCCTCTCGCACCTGTATACAACTTTAAAAACTGAAAACATATAAAAGTTGTCAACGATAATTCTTGAGTTCTGGGTTGAGTTGATGTCTATAAAAAAGTAGGCTTGGGCTATGCCTTTGGGAAAGTATAGCCGACAATGAACAGACGTTGAAAGTCGTTGAGGTGTTCCCGATTACCCGTCGGTAATAGCTGGTGGGGAGAAATACCTTACCACAGCGAGCCTCAAAAACGCTCAACTTAGAACTTAGGAATTATATGAAAAAAACAATTTATTTAAATGCGGGACATAGCGAACAAGAGCCTGGAGCATTAAGTCAATTTGGAGTAGAAAGAGATTTAAACATTGCTACCAGAGATGAATTGATACCTGAATTAAAAAGACAGGGATTTAGAGTTGAAGTTGTGCCAGATAAATTAACTTTTGCTCCATCAATAGATTGGGTTATTGAGAAAGCGGAAGGAAATATAAATGCTGGTTTGGCTTTGAGTATCCATCAAAATTCTTTTGAGAAAAATGGAACAAAACAAGCAAATGGAGCAGAAACTTGGTATTATGCCCATTATGAGTCTTCTCGCAGAATAGCAAAGGCTTTGATTGACCCATATTGTGAAGAAACAGGAATAAAAAATCGGGGAGCAAAATCAGATTCAACTGCCAGATTTGGAGCTTTAAGTTGGATAAGAAAAACTCCTTGCTGGGCTACTTTAATTGAGTGTGGCTTTATGGATAGTAAGGAGGATATGGATAAAATTATTGACCACTTTGATTTAATAGCAAGGGGAATCTGTAAAGGAGTATGTAAGGTATATGGAATAAAATACAAAACAAAAGTCGAAACACCTTCCGAAAATCGGGAGGAAATTAAGGAAGAAATAATTAAATTATTAAAAAAACTATGAACTGGAAATCTCGTAAATTTTTACTGGCCGTTGGGGGTGCTTTAGTTGTTATCCTCAATGAAGTTATGGGCTGGAAAATCCCAGAAGACACTATCTGGCAGATGATTATCGTGCTTGGTTCTTTCATTGGTATTGAGGGGGCAGCCGACATTGTCAGCAGAGCCAAAGAATTACCCTGGGACGATGAAGACGATGAGGAATAATCCTCTTGATATTAAGCCCCTTATTTTGGGGCTTATATTGTTATTAGTGATGGGATACATCCTTTTTAACCCGCAAATGGAAAATATAGCACCCACAAAGCTAAAGGAGGGCAAGCTAATCATATACCAGGGGAACTCTCTTAGGGCATCGGTTATTCCTACTTGGTTCAAGCCGCAGGTTTATGGAAGTTTGGTTGGGTGCCTTAGTTGGTACGAAAGCCGAAATGACCCAGAAGCAATTGGCAAGGCAGGAGAAATTGGGATACTCCAATTTACCGAAGACACATTTCAAGAACTCTGTGTTGAAAAACTAAACTTCAGAGATGATATTTGGGATGAAGAAATTCAAAAAATGTGTGCGGATTATTTATTACAGGATAATTGGAATTATATTTACAGATGGACAACCCACAAACTTTGCCTATAAACCAAATAATCCACGGCGACTGCCTTAAAGTCCTTAAAACATTTCCACCGAATTCTATTGATACGGTGATAACTGACCCGCCAGCAGGAATATCATTTATGTCAAAGTCTTGGGATAGCGATAAGGGTGGCAGGGATAAATGGGTTAAATGGCTGGGCGAAGTTATGGCAGAATGCTATCGTGTGGCGAAACCAGGGGCAACTGCTCTTGTGTGGGCATTACCAAGAACATCTCATTGGACAGCACTAGCATTAGAAAAAGGGGGTTGGAAAATAAAGGATTGTATTTATTATTTATTTGGGTCGGGCTTCCCAAAAAGTTTAAATGTTGGTAAATCAATAGACAAATTACAAGGAAATAAAAGAGAAGTTATCGGTAGAAACCCAAATAGTAGAGAAAAATGCGATAAATCAAATACTCTTTATGAAAGTGGGACAGTAGGTAAAACAGATTATTTAACAAAAGGTAGTTCTGAATGGGATGGTTGGGGAACGGCTCTAAAACCTGCAGTAGAATGTTGGTGGGTAGCAATGAAACCCAATGAAGGTTCTTATGCCCAGAATGCTTTGAAGTATGGTGTGGCGGGGCTGAATATAGATGGGGGGAGGATAGGAACGGAGGAAGAAATTGGGCGGGATAACACAGGGATAAAGGGAAGTGTTTTGGAACCAAAAGATGGCTGGAATGATAATTCAATGGTTGGATTAGACACAAGAGGAAAATATCAAGGTCGTTTCCCCGCTAATATAATCTTAGATGAAGAAGCCGCCAAGATGTTGGATGAGATGAGTGGGGAGAGTGGAAGCGGGAAAAAACAAATAACTAAACATAATATATCAATTGGAGGAAAAGGTATTTATGGTGGAGGTAAAGATTTTGAGGGGCTTTCTAACTATGGTGATACAGGCGGTGCTTCAAGATTTTTTAAGGTGATAAAATAAATATGGAGAAAAATATGAGATGTCCTTGTTGTGGCAAATTCATGAGATATATTTTGACTAATGCTGACCTTACAGACGAATACTATTGCGATTGTCTAAATGAATTTGTAGAAGACCTCTTGTCGCAAGAAAGAAATTTTGATTTTATAGATAAGCAAAATAAATAACCTATGAAACCCACTCGCATAATCTACACACCAAAAGCAAGTAGAGAGGAAAGGAATAGGGGCAAGATGTTTTATTGGCTGGACGGGAAAGAAATCGCAAAAGAATTATACGATAAATTGGAAAAAGAAAATAAGGATTTGGCGGAAGATAAAAAGCACAAAATAGCCAAAGGTAATATCCATCCGACTTGCAAACCATTAGGACTTATGGAATATCTATGTGAGTTGACAAAAACCCCAACAGGTGGCGTGGTATTAGACCCCTTTGCGGGTTCAGGCACAACTGGAATGGCGGCTAAAAGAACAAAGCGTAAATACATCCTTATAGAAAAAGAAAAAGAGTATTGTAATATAGCCGAGGCGAGAATTAAAGCAACTCAAGAGCCTCTAATATGAAACTCTGTCGCAAATGCAACCAACCATATAAAGGGAGAGACCCATACTGCCCACTTTGTATGAATGAAATCTATGAAGAACAAAAAAAGAGAAACACATTTCCGAAACAAAACCCGCCACAGAAAGTTCCCATTGAAACATCGGGCAAACATCGGGCTAAAGAAAAAGCAGAGGATTTTCAAGAATACCTAAAAGAAAAATTAAAAGACCCGAAGTTTAAAAAAGAATACGATAAAATAAAGGTCGATAACAACTAAGACATTAATTACGATTGCAAGGTAATGAATGCCTTGAATCTAACACCAAAAACATGGAAGATTTAAAATTACAAGACACTCCAGAAGAAGAAACTCCCAAAGAGGAAACTCCAGAAGGAGACGAAGAAGAAACTTCTGAATAGTTAAAACTAAAGCCCCGATATTTTCGGGGCTTTTTAGTAAGCTGTGGATAAGTATCCTTGACACAATTTAAGAAATCATATATTATTAAAATTATGAACCAAAGAGAAATAAAATTTAGATTAAGAATAAATAATGATATTGTTGGATATGAAAGATTTAGAACACAGTTTATTGGGGAAGACATACACGGATTTGAGGAGTTTTCTGAAGACAACAAAAAATGGCTTCCAAAGAGAATCGGCTATAATCAAAAAGACCAATTCACTGGCTTAAAAGACAAAAATGGCTTGACAGAAATCTATGAGGGTGATATTATTGATAGTGAAGGTAATGTAATCGGGAACGAATATGAAAACTCAAATTTACTCCAAGAAAAAACTAATCTACTTATTGAAGGATTTGGCACAAAAACTTGGTGCTCAACCTACCAAGAAGCAATGGAACGAGGATGTAAAAACTCCAAGTGATATGCCCATTCGGATGCGTTTTGGGACTTGGAATAAATTTATTAAAAAAGCAGGATTTCAACCACAAAAACCATACTTGTCTGAACTGGCAAGGAAAAATAGTATTTTGGCTCATAAAGGAAAGCGAAGTAAGCATTGGAAGGGTGGAAGAATTAAAGATAGATTTGGATATATTCAAGTATGGAAACCAGAACACCCGAATGCTAAAATCGCTGGCTACATTCACGAGCATAGATTAGTAATGTCAGAATATCTTAAAAGACCACTTGAAAGTTATGAGTATGTCCACCATAAAAATGGGATTAAAGACGATAATAGAATTAAGAATTTAGAAATTTTAATCCAAAAAGTTCATAGTGGAAAGGTTAAATGTCCTTACTGCGAGAAAACTTTTACAATAAGATGAGAAAAATTAAATTCAAAATCTGGGATAGTATAGCAAATATAATGTATGAACCATTTGAGCTTAAAGATATTATGGTTAGTAAGAAAGCACCGAATATGGCTGAGCACTATATTTATTTACAATTTACTGGATTATTGGATAAGCAAGGAAAAGAGATTTATGAGGAGGATATTCTTAACTCGCTATACCGAATTGATGGGTGCAAAGGTCTTTACGAAGTAGTCTGGAATGATACGGCGTTTAGAGTAAAACGACAAGGAGTTCATCAGCAAACTGAAGTTTCTATAACAATGAGTGATTTAACCCGATGTGAAGTCATCGGCAATGTATTTGAGAATAAAGATTTGTTAAAATAATATGAACGAGGAGGAAATAAAAAACTCAATAGAAGACACCCAACACTTTCAAAAGTTAGCATACCAAGCGGGCAGAAGTTCTGTTTTAGACAATATTGCCCGTTTTTTTAATGACTTTGATAAAGGTCTTTTGACGGAGGGAGAACTTTTTAAATGTATTAAGAGTTTATTATTAAATGAAGCCCACAAAAACCAATGACCTTTGAAGAAACCCGACAAAAGAAAATTGAGGAAGCTATTAAAAAGAAAGAAGTCCGTCAAAGCAAAACTGAATTATCAATAGGGTTCAGGTGGGCAATAAATGTGACCATTGCTTTTATGCCCGAAGATTTGCGGGGGACAAAAAAAGGTTTCAGTTTTATAGAAAAATGGTATCCCAAGTTCCAGGAGTTAGATAGGGAATATATGTTAGACCACATATCAGAACCAGATAGACCCAAACTCACTGCCAAAGATTTTATAGAAGCTAAAGCAGAAGCCCCAGCCAAACAAACAGCCCAAAGGGTAGCCGATGAAGTTTCGGGGGAAGAAAAACTGGCAGAAGAAAAAGAGCGAGAAAGAAATGAAACTGAGGCAGAATACGAAAAATCCTTACCAACAATACAACAATAAAAAAGAAGCAAATCTTAACAATTAAAAAGGAGAGAGAAGGTGAAAGCAAAGTTTTGTCCGAAATGTCTTGAAGCGAGAGATGTTGGGCTGAAAAGATGTCCGCAATGTAATTCCAAGCTGGAAAAGGTTTGGAAGAGTGGCTCAGGAAGTTCAATATCCTACGCAATCAGGGTTCAATACCGCCAACAAGGAGGAAAAAAGTGAAAAGGGAAATCAAGAAACTTATTCGGCAAGCCCGCAGGGTAGAAACAGAGATGGAAAGGTTTGAGCAAGACCATAGGCAAAAGTTGAGCCATCTCCAGTTCTCTTACGATGAGCCGATAGATACCATCGGCCAGCTATGTGAAAAAGCGGGGATTGACCCGAAGGAGGTGAAGCAATGAATTGTCTTGACTGCGAACACTACATAAGATGCCGAGTGGTTGATTCTCTTAGGCACAAACGAATCAGAAAATCCCATAAGGTAAACTGGGAAAAAGTATTTGAGAGAATTGCCAAAAACTGCGGGGCATATAAGGGGAAGAGATGAAGTTTAGCGAGTGGTATGAAGTTGACATAGAAAAGCTGACCAAAAAGGAGGCAAAAATATATCTTCTTTTTATGGATGCCGAGAAAAAAAGACACTTGGCGGACATAAGAAACATCAACAAGCAGGTTGATTTTCTTAAAGATAAATTTGGGTTTATAGGGAGAGTAGTTTAGCTTCTTTCTACTCTCCACCCCTTAATAATATGGCATATACACAAGATTTTAATACAAAATGGGTTAATGAGCTTCCTAGGATTGGATTTGAATGTCCCCTCTGCCAAAAAGGAATACCCGAAGACAACAGCTTTACTGGCAAAGATAGCAGGGAGTGGAAAAGTGTAAAATGTATGACTTGCAGAACCAAATGGATTATTACCCAAAGAACGCCCAAAAAAGTTGAAGTCCAAAGACCAGAAGAAAAGGATTTTCACGAAGAAGATGTTGTTTCTGCTGGGGATTTGGCGGGGGTGTATGAAGAATTGAAGAAACTCGCTGAGGGAAATAAAGAAATTTTGGGGGGATTAAGAGAAGTTTGGGTTGAGTTAGAAAAAATACATAAAGATATTCGCATTGGAGAATAAAGGTCGAGAATAATAAAATTAGTTAAATCTTATGAAAAACCTGATAATTACTTGTTCAACAAAAGAATTGTTTATAGAGGTATCCAAAAAATTAGTAAAAGAGGGTTATAATTGCTTTGATAAAGATTGTTTTTTGAAAGGACAGAACTGGAGTGAAAAAAATAACACTATAAATGCAAGTGGGGATAATTGGGATTCAGGGTTTTGTTATTTAGAGTTCTATCAAACAAAAAGGGAATATGGAGATTATAAATTTTTAACTGCCCGACAATATTTGGGTATTACAAAATCTATGACACAAAAACTAAATTTAATGATGAAGCGTCTTTTAGACGCTGACACAAAAAAGTTAATAAAAGGCGGATTAATAAACGGCGATTTAGAATTAACCGAAGAAGGAATAAAAACCTTACAGGCTATCGTTTTTGAAGCCAATAAAGTTGAATTGGTTAAAATCGCCGAAGAAAACATTAAAGAAGCCAAGGAAGAAAAAGATTGTTAAGAAGTTAGCTCCTTTCGGGTTGATTCCAAAGGGGGCTGATTAAGGAAGGTAACTGGGGAACTTCGGTTATTGCTCGTTAAACCTCGGAGGGAGGCGGTTTCAACTGCCAAAGTTTGAGAATATACGACACCCTCGTTGTCTTCCTTGATTAGCTAAAAATTATGGATACTAAAAAACTCATTAAAATAGAGCAAAACATCAAAGACCTTCTAATAGAACATCCCAGACTGCAAAAATTGGAAAATCGGCGAGAACTTGTGTGGGAGTACTGGAAGCGATTTGATGGGTTGAGTTTCGGGGTTACTAAAGAAAATTGGCTTTATAGAATAACTTGGCCAGATTATATCACTCGTTCATTGAGAAAAGTAATGTCAAAGGTCAAAGAAGTAGATAATCCCCAAAGATATTTAGAGGGGGAATTATTTAAAAAGAAATATGCCAAGAGGAATAGCTAAAAATTCAAAATTAGACAAAAGAAGAAAGCTAAATTATGGTCCTTATTTTAAAAAAAGGTCTATTCCCGAAAGATTAAAGTCGGTAGTCGTTATAAGGGATAAGAATGTTTGCCAAAACTGTGGAAAGAAAGGAAAAATATTTGGATTTTTTCCATATTTACAAGTAAGGGAAAATATATATGAAAAATGGGTTGCTTTTGAAATTAGCCACATAATTCCCGAACCTAAGGGAGGAAAAAATATATTAGAAAATTTAATTTTACTTTGTCGTTATTGTAATAGAAGTTTAGGAACAAAAATATGGCTACCATCACAAGAAAAAGAATGATAAGCCCTGAAATGTGGGATAATGAAGGATTTAATAAACTATCCCATTGGGCTCGTCTTTTATGGATTGGACTTATAAGTAATGCTGATGATTTAGGACGAGGAATAGCTGATTGTCAATCTTTGAAAAATAAAGTTTTTCCCTTTGATAAAATATCACTTAAAAGGATAGAAAAGTGGCGTTTTGAGATACAAAATACGATGAGAAATATACAATTTTACCCCAAGAAAACGAAGAGATATTATCAACTTATAAAATGGGAAGAGTATCAATATGTGCGTAAAGACCGAACAAGAGTGTCAAAAATCCAACCACCAAAGGGCTACCAAACAACAACCATAAGGCAACCAAATGACGGCATAGAAGAGAACAGAACAGATAAGAATAGAATAGATAAGATGGTAGATACTTCTTTAAATAAATTTAATAAGGATAAGTTAAAGGAAATGAAAGAAGGTAAATTTAAGGGCTTCCCAAAATGAGAATAATATCCTATATTTTATTTCTGCCGATTTATTTAATAGCCCTGATTTTATTGGGAATTATGTTTGTGGTACTTTTGGCGGCAGAAAAAATAGGTCTAATAAATTAATTATGCCAAAAAAACCAAGAGCAATTAAAGAAGGAGATTGGACTAATTGGGAAGAATTAGATAAGAAGTTTGGGAAATTAAAGTGGCTTTATTATATGGGAATAGCTGAAAATGATAATTTTGAAATCTCTTTAAGATATGATGGGCGGAGAAAAAAATCTTGGCAAATACAAAGAATCAAACTCCTAAACAAAAATGCCAAAAGAACAAACCTTCAATGAATTAAAAATCAAGATTGACAAAGTGCGGGAAGTTATAGGCGGTAAAGGAAACTACGCACACAAAGACAAAATGTATTTGATAGATATTAAAAGATTTGGCGGTGGAATAGCATTTTCAGTAAAAGCAACTGGACATTGTGGGCGGGATTTAAGAAAAGTTTTTAGAAGAATACAAGAGGAATTACATTTAAAGTAAAATGCCAAAAAGAAATAAACCAATTAAAGAATGCTGTGATAATTGTAAGTGGTGGCAACATTCAAGGGTAAATATTGAAGTTCCTGGTGCCTGTAGAAGATTTCCTCCAGTTAGAGATAAAGAAGGAAAAGTAGATTTGAGTAAAGAATGGAAAGTTCCTGGTTTAGGGAAAATGAAAACTACTCTATTTTGTTTTCCAAGTAGCAAATATAGTGATTTCTGCGGGGAATTCAAACTAAACAAATCTAAAAAATAGTATGGGAGAAACATTTACAATAAAAGCTGTCCACGATAGTGATTTAAAGCCAGTTTTAAAAAAATTGGGATATTGGGATAAGCTCCAAAAGGGCGAATTAAAATGTAAAACTTGCGGAAAGACAATTACCTTTGATAATCTGGCGGGAATGAAAAAAGAAAAAGGAGAAATAGTATTTTATTGCCACGTAATTTGTATAGATTAACCTAAAATGAAACCAAAAAATAAAAAGAAAATTAAAAAAGCAATAGGAATAATGATGCTTTTAGCAATACCTATTGGAATATTGATAGGGTTAATTTTGGTATTTTTAGAAGATTGGATAGTAGGTTTAACACTCATAGGACTTGCAGTAATTATGAGTTTAATACTAGCTAGTTGGGTATGGTCTGCTCTTAAATTATTAGAATAACTATGCCAAAAAACCTAAAAACAATTAAAGAATGCTGTGAGAATTGTAAGTGGTTTGAAATAAAGAGAGAACAGACTGGATTTTCGGGGACAGAAAGATTTTTTAAAGATGTGGGAAGGTGTCATAAATCTTTGCCATCACCATATTTTCCAAGGGTTGAAAAGGATGATTTCTGCGGGGAATTCAAACTAAACAAATCCAAAAACTATGCCACTCACAATTAAACCATCTGACACCCCAAAAGAGAGAAGGGACTTTGTTAAAAAGCACGCCAAAAACAAAAAGGTTGCATTAGAGATATTAAAAGCCAAAAAATAAGTATGGATAAAATACCAAAAGACATCATTAAAAATGAACGGCAAATAGAACTAAATAATATGTGGCTTCTTTACAATTTTGAGACATTTATTGATTATTTCTGGACACGAAAAGGTGCTTGGAAAGAAGCATACCATAATAACTTTGAGAGAGAGGACACAAAAGAAATATATCAGGTTTTGCGAGGAGATATAAAAATACGAATTCATCCTAAAAAATTATGAAAGTAAAGTTATGGGGAATTTGGAATGTTAGATGGCAGGAATTTGAATTTGATAAAAGCAATGAAAATTATGGACAAGTTTGGATTTATTTACGATTGGCGGATGCTAAAAAGAAA
>SDBU01000663.1_pt1 | contig 48569 bp, 83 predicted proteins | sample 2277071 | NCBI WGS metagenome assembly SDBU01 (sample SAMN10397929, study PRJNA504765) | marine sediment metagenome | isolation source: marine sediment core GS08_GC12, 126 cmbsf | place: Arctic Ocean: Gakkel Ridge, Loki's castle | collected 2008
AATGTTTGCGTAAAAACTCTCGCTGCGTTTTTGTTGGATATATTCTATATTTAAAGGCTCTAAGCATCTCACTTTATATTTGCCTTTGAACTTACAAAATAACATATCTGCTTGTAAATTGCGAATTTGTAAATTTAGTTACAAAAATGCACCAGCTCAAAAATAAAATAGGAGGATGACATATGCTCTTCGTCGAAGGAAAACTTACGCTCACCGTAAAAGAACGGCTCTTCTTGATATTCGAAGGGCTGGAAGAAAACTACAAGGCTTGGATGGATCTGGCCAGGAGCGATTGGCTGGCTGCCATTGACGCTTTCGTCGGGGAATTGAAAAAGGGCAAACCCACAAGATCTAAGTTGGCCCTTCTCCAGCAAGCCGAAGGCATAAAAAGCGGGGACCGCCAATTTTTCCACGCCGGAGCGCAGGATGAATCCGACGCCGCGCAATTCCTCATCTCCAATACGATAATGGCTGGTCAAGGACTAAAAGCGAGCCCACCGGCTTCTGGCGCAAAAGCGAAGAAATACCCAGGAGGCGGTTTGGGAGGAAAAGCACCCCAGATGCCCGCTCCCCAGCCCGGTTTAGAAGAAGGCTACTAGCAGCGAACCGTAATAATCCGGTCGAAACCCTCTTTCTCTAATATCTCTTCGTAATTGTCACGCGGGGTATACCGCACATATTCACTATAACACGCAGCGATAATGTCGTCGGGAACTACACCATAATATCCGCGTGTGCCTCTTTTATTATTGTGCTCGAGGCAAGCCTCGAGCGACACATCCAGAAAAACCGCGATCACTTGGAATCCCATTCTCTTGGCTTTCTTCAGGTACTTGCGCCGGCTTGATGGGTGCGTAAAAATATCATTAATAATGAATGGGTCTCGCTCACGTAGCAATATTTTAAATGTTTTGTCCAAGAACTTATATACGACCTTCCACTTCTTTGGTGTCCAGGGTCCGACAACAAAGTCATCCGGCGTCAAACAAATAAGTTTGGAAAGAAACGGGTGGTTAGAGATCTGGTAGTCCTTACCAGCTCCCTGTGGGCCAATGGTCATGTATAAAGTTCCCATGCCCATTTAAATACTAGAATGGCGGGGGGTTTTCTTTTCTCTTCTTCTTCCACTCCTCCCACAGCTTGTCGCGGTCCTTTTTAAATGGGGTCGTTACGTGGATGTTGCAGTTTTGGCACCACATCCATCGGATGTTCAACGCGGACGGTTCGACGGCCACGAAGTATTTATCACTGACCGTGCACATGCCGTCTGCGTGGATGGACTCCGCAAATCCCATGATGTCCTCAATGTGTAGCCCGCGCCCGTCGCCAAAATCAAGAGCAAACAAAATCTGGCCTTTATACGGCGACACTTCCAGTAGGTCCTTCAGTGGATACGTATCCCTCGCAGAGTGCAGTTGGCGCGCCCATGCATCTCGGTCGCCCTCTCTAAGTTCGATTAGTTGCCTTTTGCGAACACTAGCCTTATCAGCCCTAAGGCCCGACTGTTCTATCGCTTTTTCCATATTCTCATCGGTCGGGTCCTTTATATACTCGACCACCATCCGCAGGTACGTCTCGAAGTCTTCATGGTCGCGCTGGGCGCGGTACGCATCGGTTATGCCATCACTCATAAGACCCTCGCTTCTTTCCGTGTTTCATATGCTTCACGATAAATTCCTTCAACCGACCTTCGGTCTCCGGATCGTGCAGCTTAAAGGACTCGCTCGCTAGACTTTTCCATTCTGGGTTCGTGCTCAAAAGCTCAACTACGAGGTATGGCTCGTCATAGGCTATCTCGACCCTGAGGCTGTCTCCATAAGCCTTCCAGAAGTCCACGCGCAATATTTCAGAGGGGATCGTAGAGCCCACGGTGCGGGATGATATGCATTGCCCGTTTATGACGTCCTTAACCCACTCGCGGGCAATGTCTAATGCATTAATCGCCATCGTCCAGCTTTCTATTTAACTCGCGCGTCATGTGGTCTACATCGCCCCAGATGATGCCACGTTCTATTTTACTCAACGTATGGGCATCGAAATTGTATCCCACGCAAAACTTGCGCATCGTTATTCCATGCTTTATGCGCCATTTTTTCAGGCGCCTCCCAATTTTATATAGTTCTTCGTCCCTAAAAAAGAATCTAGGCATGTGTCCTCGCGATAGCAAAGCGAGCCGCCACTTTCGTAACGGCCCGCTTTAGAGAGGGGAATATATGAGATGTTACTCTTCTGCTGACTTAATCAGCTCGCCAAGGGCTTTGGCCATCGGCGTTCCTTTGAACATCGTCTTCAAGGACTCCATCCCACCGGCTCCGAGGATAAGACCTAAGCCCCCGGCGGATTTGGGAAGATTCCTGGCAAGCGTATCCGCAAGCTTTGAGTTGCCGCTAGCAATAAGGGCCTCAATTAGCTTGTCCTGGATAGCTGCGAAGGACTTCTCAAATTCCATGGTCCGGATCGTGCTCTCTTTCTCAGCAACGGCGAGCTTCTGGTCGTCCTCGCCCTTCCGTCTCGTCAGAGTAGCGGAACTGATCTTATCGTGGGCGTCCTGCCTGCCAAGTTCTGCCGACAGAGTGCCAGCCTCAACCTCGGCCTTCATTTCCACACGCAGCAGCTCGACTTCCTTCGTCTCGTCGATTTCCTTGAGACGCAGTTCAGTAAGCTTCTCCGAGGTGATCGACTTGGCCTGCTCCATCTCGCGTTTAATTCTTTCCTGCTCCTGAGTAACCTCAAGCTCTCTCTTGCCAGATGCCAAGGATAGGGTTTGCCGCACGGACTCGTGCTGGCTTTCCTGCAGGAGGCCGGCAATGGTCTCATCGCCGATTTCAAGCTGGCCAAATTCGACGTCGTAAACGCACATGCCGTTCTCTTCGAACTTCCTGCCTTTGCGGGTGCCTTCTTTGCTTGTCCCGAGAATCTGGTCGCGGAGGAAGTCAATGTAGTTAGCGTGGAACTCCTCGATGCCCTGGCGCTTGACGACATTGGTGATAAAGGAGCGGAGGTGGTCCGTGAGGAACTTGACGTAATTTTCAACGTCAAACCACTTCTGCGAATCACCTTCGAAGTCCACCCGGTAAGACACCGGAATGCGAACCCGGACGAAATCTTTGGTCTCTGCGTCAACAATATCGGAAACCTTATTGGCCTTGACCCTGAGGTAGACATCTTTGATTCTGTCTTTCGTGCCCTTCGGCCTACCGGCGGACAGCTCAAAGACCTCAACCGTCTCGTCGTATTCGAGGAGAGCAGTTTTTGGGCCAACCACCACGCGCTGTTCGCCAGTCTTGCTGACGATCTTCACGGCGTAGCCAGTCCATACGCAGATGGTGACCGCGCCTTCGTACTTCGTGTTCAACTGGATGGTGCGTGGGGCGGTATAGTCGATGCGCCTCTTGAAGTTATCGGCAAGGAGCCTTTCGGAGTGCGCCTCAATGTCCGCTTCAAGGTCATCTGCCTGCACTGCATGCGCGGCGTATGTCATTTCCTCTATCCCGCGAACGCTGCTTCCGCGCAAGTCGCTCTTCTTGCTCATCATCCGGTGCATCATTTTCTTCGCGACTCCGGACGGCATGCCACCAGCGTACTCCGAAGCATCTTTTTGCGAGGCAGCCATATTCTGCAACTGCGTATTCAGGTCGAGCGCCTCCTGGTTCCCTGGGTAGAGAAGCTCAACGAGTTTCGGGTCCAAGACACGACGAACAACAACCTGTTCCCGTGGGTCCGGAAGGAGCATCTGCGGACCTTCCTTGATGGTCACGCTGCCCTTTCGCCGGTCAAGAATATAACGCGCCTCACCCTTTGGGATAGCGATGGCAAAGTGAACGTCCTGGTCCTCGGTGTCGCCGCTATCGTATCGGATAATGCTGTGTTCCGGGCGCGGGAAGTAGATCTTCTGGTTGGCGCCCGTGATGAACAGCTCGTCGCCTTCCGCGAATTTCTCTTTGCCGTCTTCGTAGTCGGCAATGACTTTGATGTGCAGACCCCAGTGCGGTTCAAGCTCTTTCGCCTTGAACTTGCGGTTCTTTGCGCCGTCCCTCATGAAGTACTGCGTGGGGGACGGGAATATAACCGCTGGCCCACGCTTGTATTCCTTGGTACCGTCTTCGCCGAGCAGGACGCAGTACTCAAGCTGCTCTAAGGTGACGGCATTGCGCACGTACGCGTCGTTGGTGGTCGGTACGACTTCAATTCCGGTTGGCGGGATGTAGAAGGAGACCTCGGTGCCCTTTACAATGAGAAGCTTGCCAACCGTGAGATCCTTCGCGCCAACCGCAACGACGCTCTCGACCTCGCCGTCGTCCTTCTTGCTCTTGCCCTTGCCTCTGATGTCGGTCTGGTCGGTCGTTTTGATGATGGCTTTGGCCCAGTTTTTGCGGGCTTCTTCTTCGTCGTATACGCGAACCAGGAGGAACTCGTTGGACTTTAAGATGTGGCCGTCAATGACGGAGGCCGTCTGTCCAGGCCACTGCGGGAATGTGTAAGGACCGGGAATGTTGATTCTCTTCCCAATCTCTAATTCGGGAATGGCGTTGTTGGTACCCGTGCTCGGGTGTTTGCCATCCATGGAGGGTGCGGTAAGTTCGATATATTGACCCTGCTTTGCTGTGGACCATGCCCGAATGGATTGGTCCTTCCTTACCGGCTTGAATCTGCGCGACTCGGGGTCGTAAGTTACCGGCCTGTCGTTTGCGCCGGGAGAGACAACGGTAGGTCCGACGTACGAGCGGACGTTACCCTTGGCTCCGTCTAAGATGTAGGCGTACTCGCCTTCTGTTAGAATGAGATCCTTGTCTTCGCGTTCTGGGTGCTCAGCCATAAAGCCCTCCTGTAAAATTGTTCGATTGTGCCAACATTAAAACACAGACCATGACCGTCGAGAAGCATTGGGCATTCAAAGATAAGTTATGCGTAAGCTGAACCTACTTTTGATGCTCTTTTGTCTTGGCATGGCCGGGTGCGCCACCCCTCTCATAGAGAGCGACAGCCATGTGTCCATATATGTCGTGGGCGCTCCCAAGGTCGATCACATAAATAATGAGTTTAGCATCAGGCTGAGGTATAAGTCTCCAACCAGCGACCCGCACCTAGTACAACATATAACGTTTAATGGAACAGAATATAAAGGAACGGAATCTTTTAGTGGAAGCGGGTGGTTCTGGCAGATGGATCACCACTTCAACGGCCCGTGTGATCGCACCATGGTTATTATGCCAGGCGAAGTTGAGGGCACCGACGAGGCCCTCGACGGTTTCTCGATGCTTCCCGATAACTGGCCGCCAGGATTTAATGAACACTATACCTCCGGGCATGCCGTCCGGGGCAAAATAATAAGGAGTGCTCCTGAACGCGCCACGACATACCGGCTGCGCTTTGACGGCCAAGTGCTAACGCTTTCTTCTGGGGACACTATATTTTACTGGCGGTAGGAAAGAAACCGCGATAATTCCCTCCAATCGGCCTCCCATGGTATAATGTAGTAGAAATGGAGGCTTCATGACAGCCACAGCAAAAGACATCAGAGAATGGATTGAGAGGGGGCAGGAACTGGGTGCCACACATATTATCATAGCCGTCGACACGTGGGACCACGACAACTACCCGATCTATGTGAACCACGTGAAGGGCGCCTCGGGTGAAATGCAAGCAGGAGGGATGACCCATGGCGACGTAAAGAAGATTTACGACGGCCATAGTGGCTCAAATATGCAACAAGTTGACGAGGTGTATTCACTCACCGGAAAACGATCTATTGAGTCCCAATTGAAAAAGCGAAGGGCGTTATACCTTGATTAAGCTCGACATTAGAAAACCAGATGCAATCGATATCACATGCCTTATTTTGCAAGAGTTGGGCTTCAGCCCAACCATATCGGAAGTGGAGAACCGCTGGGCGCAATTTCATACGAAAACATTTCACGGGAGTGTATGGAATGAGGGCAATGATATTATCCGAATCGTCACCCTCCCGAAAGGGGTCGCCCTTTCGTCATCAACGAGAAAAGAATTCGATATAAGAGATCCCGAATTCCCAAATAAGCTCAAAACTTTTCTAGACGCCCTATAACGCCGCTGCCACCTTCTCCATGAAAAACGGGCAATGCTCGACTTCACCCCCTATCGCCAAGCTACCGTCCGTATTCCTCGTCGATAAGTACACGACTTTCGAGTTCGGCATCATAATGAACTGCGGCAGGATCGGCATAAGCTCCCGACTCCTTTTAATTTCGACATCCTTGGAAATGCTGTCAATCCACAGGCCTATGGCCGTTTCAATGTCCGGATCTTTGGCTTCATCGCCAGTGGCAGGAATCCACCCGTCGCCGGGGTCTTTTCTCTCTTCATCCTTTATTAGCCAGATCCATTTCATTTTATCAATCATCATGCCGGATCTGTTTTCTGCCAGGTTATTACACTGTACTAACAGGCTCGTGGCCTCGCTGCTAATAAACTTGGTGATCTCGGTATATAGAGATTTTTCACGCTCTGTGTGCTTTTCATCCCACTCGTCGAGCTCTTTCTCCCTGTCTTCGTCGGAAAGCTCTGCAAATGCTTTCTTCGCCTCGTTTCTTTCCTTCTCGCTCTCATCCTCTGGACGTGACCGCCAGAAGTGGACATGGCGCTTACTCAGCTTTGGGAATATCTCCGTGTCGTTGAATAAGATGCCAACCTCGGCAAGGGTGTCTTTGTTGTTGTGAACAACGACTTGGCCGAATTTATATTCGTCACCATCGACGTCCTTTAGAAGGTAATACGGGTGCTTAAAGAACATCTCCCACATGGGTTCCTCCTTGGCTATAAAATATCATTATAGCTCTTTGTAAAACTTCTTGGTAGTTGTTGTCGTAGTCGTGGTCGTCCCATCCCTCGCAGAGGCCGGACTTGCGGAGAGCGTTCCGTATCTGCATGCCTTCTCTAAAGTGAACAGGGTGCGGGAAGTGGGGCGATGAAGGCGAAAGCCCCTCCACCACTAAGCACGGCGCGACATCGCCATGGTCGCGCAAGTTCTCGGCGAAAAACTTACGACCGTCTTCCCCCAGAAACTCGTAGATATAGTCAACCATCTCTTTAGTTATCGTTTTCTTTGACACGCGTACCTCCTATTTGTAAATACATTACACCACAGGGCTTCTTCCTAGAGAACCACTAACTTCCTACCATATACCCATTATGGTAGGAAGTTAGAAGCAAAAATAAATTGGAGGTAGACCCAAATGAAAAGAGACCAACCGTCCTTCTTTCTGTTCAAAATCCAAATTCTTTCCATATTGGCGATATGCCTGATGGTAGTGGGTGTCTTTCATAAAGACGAGATGACCCAACGGGATATGGGCATTCTAGCCGATAGCGTGACCGAATTGCGTGCCGATATCGCACGGCTCGGCCAACTTCACCAGGAGATGCCGGAAGCCGAAAAGCTCCTAGCCCCAGTGGCCTTGCTAGACGCCACAATAGGCGAGGGGGAAAATGCTAGAGAAGGCGGCGGCACTGCCATCGCCATCATGGTTAAAGATGGTTTCACGTTCTTTCTAACGGCTGAACACGTCATCAACAACGCCAGCAACCTGAAAATCACTATGTACGGCGGCGAAATAATAGAAGACGTCGAGGTTGTGGCCGACAGCATCGCTGAAGACCTGGCGTTACTTAAAGTCAAAGGCGAATACCCTTGCGCAAAATTAGCTCTTCGTGAACCTCAGTTGTACACGAGAGTTATCGTAGTTGGATGTCCGTTGGGCGCCATGCCCCTGCCTACTGAGGGTCTACTAGTAAATAAAGAGGCAATCGGCGCCCCTCGGACACTTTGGAGATACACCGCACCTACTATTTTTGGGAATTCTGGCGGCGCGGTATACACAGCAGACGGGAAATTAATTGGCATTTCTAATACAATTAAAGTTATCAGAATGGGCTTTAGTGTTGCGCCGGTATGTCACCTGGGTGGTTTCACACCGCTGCCAACGATTACCGATTGGCTAGAAATCGCACTGCCGGAGTAAATCATGGACGATAAACTACTACATTTCGTAATAGCTTTTGTGGCCGGCGTGATCATAACGCGCGTCGTTAAGGATCCGCTGGACCTTGGGATTATCGCACTATTCTGCCTAGCAGCAATCCTGTTTGAATTTTACCAGGAAAGCCATGGCGTGGGAACATTTGAAGTGGGGGACATTATAGCCAGTTGCGTGGGAGCATTTGGCGCCTTTGTCGTAGTAAAAGAAACACAGAGAATTAAAAGAAAGAAAAGAAATAGGCGATATTATGGCTAAAAAATGCGAACCCTGCAAACCCAGAAAATGCGGGCCTTGCACACGAATTAATCTCCTGCCGCGCGTAGTTAAAAACGATTTACAATGGCGTGGTAGCTGCATGCTCTGTGTTACCCACATGAAAGCAGCGATCAGTCTCCTACGTTACTCGATTGAGAGAAGCAATGAGTCTCCATGGCGAATAGAAGAAAAAGCAGAAAATGATAAACGCTAAATCAGCCCGCATATACGCGAAAAAAGCGATGAGGCTCCTTGGGGCCCCCAAAACCATGGTGAAGCTCCTAAGAGCCAGCGATTATTCTTTCACAAACCGCGAGCGGAAAGATGTCGAAAGATGCGTCACGCTTGGCATACGCATTGGGCTCGAATGCTCCTCGGTCTAACAATAGCCGCCGCGCTCCTCGGGTTGGCGGTTTATTACCGCTGGAAAGCGCGCTCTTGGAGGAGGGAAGCAGAAAGCTGGAAACACCTGTCGCATCTACTTCTCTGGCAAAACGAATTCCACTGCGGAAAAATATCGAGCCAATCCATCCACGAATGGATTGACGGGGAATTTTGATTTGATGTATAGCCTGCAATTGGTGCTTTTTATATCCGCCGCCTTTATGTTCGCCCTAGCCATATACTACTCTATCAAGGGGCAACACCCCTCAAAAATAGACCATGAAGCTCTCCGCCCTCCAATATCTAAGAGAAGCCGCAGAATCAATGCCCACCAGGACACTCGGGAAAACAGGCCGAAAAGTGTCCATCCTCGGCCTGGGCGGGCAGGGTTCTCTCGAGGCCCAGGGCAGCCGAAAAAACAATGTCGAAATCATCCGGCGGGCCATCAAGCTCGGCATAACCTACGTTGATACGGCACCAAACTATGGCCCGTCTGAGTCCATTTATGGCGAAGCCCTCCAAGGCCTGCGCTCAAAGGTCTTTCTTGCCACTAAGACGGAGCCGCGCGATAGAGATGGCGTCCTGCGCCTGCTAGATAAATCATTGAAAAAACTAAAGACCGATTTCGTCGATCTTCTACAAATCCACAATCTCGCTACGGTGAAAGAAGTAGACGAGGTTACAGCAAAAGACGGTGCACTCCAGGGACTCTTGGAAGCTAAAGAACAAGGGATGATTAAGTTCCTGGGCATATCGGGGCATGAAGACCCGGCGGTCCTAGTTGAGGCAATAGGGCGCCACCCATTCGACGTCGTTCTCTGCGCTGTCAATGCCGCCGATAAACACGCCGACCCACCCTTTACAGAAACCGTCCTCCCGGCGGCCAAACGCAGGAATATGGGCATAGTGGGGATGAAGGCATTCGCCCAAGGCCACATCTTCCATAAAAAAGGATTGAAGACTAAGTGGGAGCCGCTCTCCTACGCTCTTTCCCAGGCGGTTAGCACAGTGATCGTTGGGTGTGATAATCCCCAACAGCTAGAAGAAAATGTCGCCATCGCCAAATCGTTCCGGGATCTCAGCGCACAAGAGCTCAAAGAGATAGAGAAGAAAACCAAGCCCTACGTCCGGCAAGGCCAGTTCTTCCGCAAAAAGTATGGTGGGTACGATTCAATCGAGAAACTTGATCCGCCTATTTTTTCCTAAATCTTTTACCTTCATCGGCATCGCGGGTGTAGTCCCTATGCAGCATCTTCTGCACATGTGCACAAATTTCCCCGGTGTGTGGCGGGTCCATTAAGTCGAAATGCCGATCCTGCGGGTGCGCGTTCCATGTTTTAATCGTGATGTTTCCGGGGGCATTTTCCCAATCTTCGTTATGATAGATGCTTATTACGATCCCTTCGCTCTCTTTATCAAAGATATCCACTTTTTTATCAAAATCCCAATCTTCCTGTTGTTCCACGCCATATTTAACAAACAGGTGCGGTTTTCGGCGAATGATATCCCAGGCCATTTCCTCTAATATGTCGAGGACATTCGGGTTCTTATCTTCTGATAGCGTTTGTAGCCTCATACATTATATTTGATGTGATACTTCCCGTGGATGTGCTCACATGTTATAATGAATGCGATGAAACAGCTATTCACGGGGAATGAAAATGATAGAAGCACTCTTGATTGCGGGGACTTTTGATTACGAGGGTGGCAAGCCATCCGGCGTAATGAGAAAGTTCACAGCGGGACTAAAACACCAGAGCATTACCGTCATTAACGGTGGGACCCTAGCGACCTTGCACGAACTTGATCCCAGCGGTTATGAGGTAATCTACTGGTTTCCCAACGTCGACAATTCCGAAGAGAAATTCCTACCCCGTATAAAAGCACAAGCACCCCACGCCACGTTGGTGATGTCTAAGTTTAACCCCAAAGGCGTCTATGATCAGCATTACTTGGAGCAACGGATGCTATCGGCAAGGTCAAATCTTCTGCTGGAAATAACAGGCGGCGAACGTTTTTCCTTTAGAATTCTGGATTCTCTTGGCAACATGTGGCTCGGTCCGACGGCCAATATCACAGACGTAGCCGACGTAATGTGTAAAGTTGTCGGGCATCTGCGGGCGGCCAAAAGGGTGCCATCAAACCACGCCGGTAGCTACATTCTTCCCCGCGATACCACTGATCTGACGCAATTTTTCCAACTACTCAGGAAAAATGCCGATAGATTCCACGAACTTATCCACGGAGCAAATCCAGAGCGGTTTCTAGGGAACGCATCATTTCGGGCGGGCGGCCTTATCTATGTTTCGCGCCGCAATATTGATAAAAGAGACATCGGGTTAGAGGGTTTTGTGCCCATAAACCTGAATGATAGCCTAAGTGAGCGCGGCGCGTGGTACTATGGCCCCAACAAGCCATCCGTCGACACACCTATACAAATCGCGCTTTATGAGCACTATCCGCACATCAACTACATGATACACTCCCATACGTACATAAAAGGAGCGCCCTTCACGAACATCGCATACCCGTGCGGAGATATGCGAGAAGCGGGAGGCGTAATTGAAGAAGTCGGCGACTCCTTAATTAAAAGATTCACTATAAACCTAATCGGGCACGGGTCGCTTGCGGCGGCGAATTCCCTTGATTTCTTCCTTGAAATTCTCGAATATACTCCGAGAACCACTCCTGAATACCTGTCATACCAGGACCTGGGCTAATACTTGACGCAACCCATATTCATGTGATACAATGCGCGCCTAACAGAGACTCAGACTTATTGAAAGGAAACGGACATGGACGACGCAGCAAAAGCAAAAGCCAAAAAAGGCGGACAACTCCACGCCCTAATCGCAGTCGCGGCTGCCACAAAGGGACAGGCAGAGAAGGTCGCCACGGAAACCAAGGTCACGTTCACCAAGAAGGCGGCGCATTTCGATGGTGCCCAAAGAACGTACAGGCCGCTGAACGATGAAGGCGAGAACCTTCCGCCAGAGCGTAAGCCTCTGGTAAGCACAACCGGCGAAAAACTGGCGCATTTCCGCAACATGACCGTCGATGCCCTGGACGTTATGTTCAGGATTGACGAGACAAACATGCGCGCCACGGCAGACATCACGACGGGCGACCTGACAATAGAGAACGTGCCCTCGACGTTCCTAATGCAGTTCGACAAAAAGCTGAACGAAATCCGTTCGGTTTTTGAGAGCGTCCCAACGCTCAATCCGGACTACGAGTGGAACCCGTCGAATCTTGGCGCTGGTGTCTGGGAAACAGAGCCACTCGAAAAGAACCGCACCCAGAAGGAACTCGAATACAGAGTGATGGTGCCGCCAACCGAACACCACCCGGCGCAGGTCGAAAAGTGGATGTCCGACAAGGTTATCGGGATCTTCAAGGAAAGCCACCAGTCCGGCAGACTGACCCCGTACGACAAGGCGCGGCTACTCGCCAGACTTGATAAGCTGCAAGGCGCGGTCAAGCGTGCACTCTCCAAGGCGAACCAGGAAGAGCACTCGACGCGCAAAGTCGGCGGCCAGATCTTCGAATACCTCCTAGGGGATATTCCGCTGGCACGCGGCGCGAAGAAGTAACGACGAACGACGATCATTGAAAATTAGCCCCTCGCGAGGAAGGTGTCGATTAACCCAAAGTGGGTCGCCGGAATCGGTTGTGCTATGCTGCTCTTGCAGGCAGGAAAGCACTTCCCCGGTTATCGAAAGGCGAGAGCCCCGGATCTTGGCAGCTAACGCTCCATGGACCCGCTGGCGGCACCTAAACCAAATTGCCCACGGGGGCCTTCGCTAGCCCGCGCCGTCTGCAAGGTCGGCGCGACGTTCACGTAGGTGCCTCGGTTCTGTTGTTTGGCACGAGGTCTGTAATTGAACTCCCCAGGGACGACGATTTGACCTTATAGGGCCTGAGCGAGGCCTGAGTCCAACCAGACATTGAGGGCATCTGTGGTGTAAATCCATAACCGAGGGGTTCGCTCTTTTACACGAATAATCAAGCAAGTAGGCTTAGGCTTATCGGGGTGCGTCGATATTTATATCGTCGTCACCACCATTTAGATTTAGGTTTATCCTCATAGGCTATTACTTGCTAGATTGATAAATAGGAACGCCAAGCGACCCGCTTCATTGCCTGACGGCAAACGTTCTGCGCGTGGGTTTGAGTCCCACCCCCGACTCTCCGGGCATTCATCGAGTGCGCGAAGAGTCGGGGTAGCTCAGTTGACAGAGCAGGAACTTGAGATTAAACATGAGGCGTGGCAAATTAGGACGCGTTCCACCCAATTTAGTGTAGCCTAATTGGTAAAGGCGACGGGTTCATATCCCGTAGATTGCAGGTTCAATTCCTGTCACTACAAACCGGGGGCGGCCACAAGGATAGGTGGTCGCTCCCATTTTTATTTATGGACTTGATACATATCTTTCCCCTCTAGTCAAATATACTGGCGGAGGTGAGATATGAAACAATGCTCAAGATGTGGTAAGACAAAACATGAATCGGCATTCAGTTGGAAAGTTAAACCAAAAAGAAAGCAAAGCGCATGCAAGGCGTGTGTGGGTCTATATACTAAAGAGCATCACGCGAAAAACCGGGCCAAACATAACCGCAACGCCGTACGGAAAAAGAAGGAGTACGTCGAACGAAACAGAAAATTCGTCGCTGGTTATTTACAGGAACACCCTTGCGTTGATTGCGGCGAGGCCAATATAATCGCCCTCACATTCGATCATGTTCGGGGTAAAAAGAAGTACACCATCGCGCGCACGCTAAGCTGCAACGTGGTTTCTTTAAAGACCCTGAAAGAAGAGATTGAAAAGTGCGATGTGCGATGTGCGAATTGCCACAACATAAAAACGGCCATAGAACAAAACCGCTGGATATTGAAATATGCCCACTAGCACACTAAGCATACTGCACGAATTCATAGGCGACCTTGTCGGCGACAAGCTCGTCATCACACGTAGACCCGGAAATATTTCAATTGGAAAAAATGTCACTCGTAGCGATTGCTATGAATCTGGCCGCGTAGAATTCGAAGAATGGTTCACATTTGTTCCACTAGAGGAAAACAAAATTGGTCTAGAGGCTAAGACAATAGGCCATAGGCGCCATCAGTGGGTCGAATGGGATCTAAGAGATCCAGACGCCATCGCGGAAATCGAAAGAGCCATAACAGACCTACTAGCATTTCTGGAGAAAAGATGACAAAACAGATGAAAGGGCCCCTTGACCCGCTTACTTTTGGCGATTTCGCCTGCGCCAAGCAGCTAGTGGAAATGATAAACGAAAACTCCTGGAAGGGTATACGCTCCAGCGTAACAACGATAATGGAGCAGACACTCGGTGGCCTAAACGCACTATCAAAAGTTCTCCCGGTATACCGCCGCCAGTTCGCCAAATTGTGGAAACACGAAATGTTCCGCAGAATAGACCAGTCAAGCATGCCGGACGACTTCAAAAGCTTTACCAAAAACACCGTGACGGCCCACGTGCGTACAAAAACCGCACGAGCCGTGGAGGAGGTAACATGAAAATAATCGGATTAGCGGGGATGCCGGGGAGCGGAAAATCAACAGTCGCTTCGATTCTTCAGGAAAACGGCGCGGCAGTGATAGACTGTGACGACACCGTTGCACAGATATATAGCCTGCCTTACTCGGCGAAAATAGTGGCCGAGATTGTTCGCGGGCCGCATGCGTATGAGATCATAAATAATGAGGGCGGCATTGATAAGGCCAAGCTGGCGAATATCATATTCTCTGACGAAGACTCGATGAAAAAGCTCATCACCTTCATACATCCGATGGTAGTAATCGAGGTCTGCAGGCGCCTCAAACTATATGAAGAGGAAGGCCGCGTCCTTACCATCATTGAGGGAGTGTTCCTCTATGAATCCAAGATGCATCTCCTATGTGATAAAGTATGGTTCGTCGATGCCCTGGAGGAGATACGGCACAAAAGACTCAAAAAACGCGGGTGGGATGCCAACGAAATACGCAGGAGAGAGGCCCGGATATGCACTACCCACCAATTTAGTGCCACGATAGATAATTCCAACACCAAAGAGGAACTGCGGAAAGCTATCGAGATCTTCATGGATACCGATAACCTAAGGGACCCAAGGGCCGAAGTTATGAACCTCGCCCTGGAGCACTTCGCCAAGACCACCGAAACTCGCAAACAAGTCATCAAAATGCTCATAAAAGCCGCAGAAGTTCTCAGCGGCGAAATTCAAGACATGCAAGTACTAATGAAGGAACTTACCAAATGATTAATGCGTTTGAGCTAGAAGGATACTTAGTTAAGGAAGACCAACACCAAAACGCTCCCGCCGAAGCAATTAAAATCTACAACGAGGGAGTGGCCGAAGGGGTTCCGACGGGTATTGCTAAACACCCCCGGTTTGGATGGTTCGTCATCCAAACATCTGGACAAGGCCCATATGTCATATGGGAAGAACCAGAAACATGCCAAAGGTGCGATAAGGTATTCGAAGAATCAGACGGATATCTGAGATGCCCGAAATGCGGGTGTGTGAAGAAACCTATCGACGACGTAATTCCACTTTAAAACCGCCCGACTTCCCCACAGGTACGGCCTCCGCGACAAGCATCTCCCTAACTGCCTTGCTTATATCCGCGCCAAGCCACGTCGTGCGATTCGCCTCTATGATGGCCTTAACGAATCCAGAAACATCCTTACCAATAAAGTAGCGCGCCATGTAGCTTGCGCCCTGGCAAATGAGCTGCACGTTGCCCTTCACATACCCCTTGTCGGCATTAACTTTACCAAGAGCCATGGAAGATAGATTATTAAAGCAGTGCACCATCTCCACGCCCGTATGCGCGCACCTGCCGCCCTGCCTCGCCAAGAGCCTACAGAGGTAGTTGAGATCGACGGAAGCGCCTTTCACTTTATTCAATAAGTGCGACAACCAAGTCCGGTGGGTTTTCTCCACTCTTGCCGTATGCTTCGCTCTTCCGGCGGATGTGTTGTAATTATCGCGGGACGATTTGTTGTGGCGGGCGCGATTGTTCTCTTTCCAACCTTGGGTCTGCGCACTCAGCTTCTTGCGGTTCTTCTTGCGATATTTCTGCATGTACGTTTTGTGGCATGGTTGGCAGATGTTGGACTTAGACTTGAACTCTACTTTTTTCTCAGCGATCCCACATTCCCTGCATTTGCGTGCCTTCGTTTTCATGTTGGTCTCCGGCCTGCTTCTTACCGTAATGTATAAAGTATCTTTGTCCTTAAATACGTCCGATTAGGTTCTTAATATAGCCCTCCAAATCATCTAAAAATTCTGGGTCACCTATGCTTTTATCGCTAAATGGGATTTCTTTCATTCTCTGTGGTAGGAAGCACGGAGTCCATAAGACGGTCTCTATATGGCCAAGACGCGGCCCCTCGGGATGCCTGAGAAAATGGTACCGCGTTGTGAGGCTCTCTCCGCCCAACGCAGCCATACTCCACCGTTGTACTACTAAACCCAAACGACTGGCCACTTCCTCAACTGCTGCACATATTAGCTCTTCTAGAGTCATATTCGTCAAATACTTCTGCGGATGTATTTCTAATGTTATAATAATCCCACGAAACTAAACACTTTCATAGGAGAAAGACATGAAAAGAAGCTACGTTATTCTCGGCGCCATTGGCATCATGTTTGTCATCGGGCTGTGTCTGCTCATATTCTTCGTGAGCACAATGAACGCCGAAACCAGGCTCCGGAATGCCATCAAGGCCAAACAAACCGACAACACCAGCGAGTTCGACAACATGTGGAAAAAGATCTCGCAGGTCGCCCAGGTCAGCGAAAAACATAAGGATTCGCTGGTCGAGATTTTCACCGAGCACGCCAAAGCCCGAAGTGGCCAGGCCAGCGGTGGAAGCCTCGCAACATGGATCAAGGAATCCGTGCCCAACGTTGATTTGAAGACATTCGAAAACTTACAGAATATCATCACCAGCTCGCGAGACCGATGGACAATGCGCCAAAAAGAGCTCATTGACCTCAAGCGCGAACATGATAATGTACTCACGGTATTTCCTGGTAGCGCCGTATGCTCAATCTTGGGCCGCGAGGAAATCAAAATCCAGATCGTAACGTCCGGAAAGACCGACGAGTCTTTCAGGACAGGTAAGGACGACGACGTCGACCTCTTTAAGAAGAAGTAAATGATACCGTACAAGGAACTCCCGCCAGAAGTAAAGAAAAGGGTGGATAAAGTATCCGCAGCGATAATTCGTAGAATTAAAGAGGACAGCCGCAAAAAGTGGGAGTTCGCGCCTGAGGAGTCGTCTAAGAACGCCGAAGAAATAACGGGCACCCTGTCATGGCGAGCGTCTACATTTCCTCTCCGAATAGCCTGTGCGGGCAACGTCGAGTCATTTAGTCACCGCGATTGGGCATGTGTGCTTAGTGTCGATGACACACGCATAAGGGATAGACTATCCAGAATGGGCAGACACCTGAACGCCCTAGTCGGCAACGTTAAGTACTTTATCTTCGTCAAACTTATTGCCGATCTTATCTCAAAACTGGACAGGTCATTCAAGGTCTGCGATATATCGCCCGACTACACAAAAACTGGGGGATTTTCTTCTCGTTACGGAAGCGGCCATTATTACGCGGCTAAAGTCAAAACCTCTTTCACGGATTTTTTCGGCATACTAATAATGGCCCATAGGAAAAAGACCATAAGCTTCTTTGGGGCATCAAGGCGCAGTCTTGATAGCAAGTCCATGTGTGGCCCATTCGACATACACGACCCCGAACTTGTGGACAATATCGCCGTCGATATGAACGGGAAAATTGTCGAGATAGCGGAGAGGTCCATCAAGGAGCGTACGAAAGAACTCAAAGCGGCACAAAGCGAACTGAAATCTAAGCAGCACGAAGTTAATAAAAAGGCCAGGACGGTCGATCACCTGAAAAAGTTCCTGGCTAACCGGAAGAAAAGGGAGTAAATATGTGGATGTTATACGTAATTGCTATCTTCGCCACAATAGTAGGTGGCGTGATGTGGATGAAGTTCAAGGAAATCAAGCTGTGGGAATGGGCCGTTAGCGCGGGAATCGCCTTCATTATATCGGGCTTATTCCATGTGTTCATCGTTTACGGCATGACCGGCGACGTGGAAACGTGGTCTGGAAGGATTTCGTACACCGTACGCTACCCGAAGTGGGTAGAAAAATACCAAGTGGCGGTTTATAGGACTGAAACTTATACTACTACTGACGGCAAGGGGCGAACCAGCACTCACACAAGGCAGGTCTTTTCTCATTATGAAACCCGTTACCGTACGCATCCAGAGCATTGGAAGATGTTCCTCGATTTCGGCGCGGCCCAGGAAACCCACAGCATAGGCAAGAGCCGTTATTTGTCCATTAAGAGTTGCTTCGGAAATAAAATAAGGACCACGCAACCCTCCAAATCCGGGTTCTACAGCGGGGATAGGAATGTCTACACGGCCTACAATGACACCGGAAAGCTGTTGCCGGTAACTACGCGCAAAAGCTGGGAGAACCGGATCAAGGCCGCTCCGAGCGTGTTTTCATATGTGAAAGTACCTGAGGGCGCCCCAGTTCATGAATACCCCGAAAATAAGGATATCGAGCGTTCCAATAGGTTACTGGGCAACACCGGACTAGACACATATTTATGGGACTGCATGAACTCCCGGCTCGGGCCGACCAAGAAAGTCAACGTCATTATGGTTGGATTCAAAGGCGATAGCTCCCTGGCCGGCCTACAAGAGGCCAAGTGGGTGGGTGGTAAAAAGAACGATCTCGTCTTGTGCATCGGCTACAACGAGCTAGATAACCACAACGTAGCGATATGGTCTAGGGTGTTTGGGTGGACAGAGCGTGAAGATGTAAAGAGAAACCTGGAAACCATCCTAATAAAAAACCCGGTAAACAACGACATTATACCGATAATAGAAGAGGAAATCCGGAAGAACTACACCATCAAGGATTGGTCAAAGTTCGACTATATCACCCTTGAGCCGCCATGGTGGTCGTATTTGGTGCTCCTCTTGGTATCGGGCGGCATCCAAGCACTGGTTCTCGTGATATCTTTTAAAAACGAGTCAACAAAGGACTCTGGGACTCCATTTTAATGAAACCGAAGCCATCTGTGCCACCTCGCGCAATGCACTGCGAACATTGTAACGACATAACCTTGGACTTCTACGCCCAAAAAATTGACGGCAAGCTCGCTTGCTACAGATGCGTCTCAAAGTTGAGAGGCACCCATTGCGTAAAAGGGAAACTCAATGAAGAGTGGGAAATTGACTATCGCTAAGAATGAGGAGCAACGTGGATAGCTGCGAATATTGTGACAAAACAATCGATGGCAAAGGCGCCCAAAAGATTCGCAAACAAGGGGCCTTTTCGATGCACCCAAAACTCGCATGCCCGGAATGCGTCTTAAAACTGAGAGGAGACGTGACAAGAGTCAACGTCGCGCTCGCTGTGGCCGAAGAGGTGCTACTAAAAGTTGGGTTCATCGAGGTTAGAGTGCACGAAAACCGAGTCGAGGGCGTTATAGAGGTCCCGCTTCTCGGTGCAAGTGGAAGCCGCGTTGGCGTGGACTACACCCTATCGATTGAGTATAATGAAGATAAAGACTACCTGGTTGTCATGAAAAACGGATGGGAGCGCATACAACTGGGCGATCCGCAAATCGAGGAAAAACTAACCACTGATGTACGCAGGGCTATCGCCCAAGACATAGAAAGAGATGGCCTCCCGTACCCGGCAGTATTGGATCAATACCTGGGTTGGTTTGTGGAGTACCACAGAGCCATGAAGAAGATCATAGAGGAAGGCGAAAAAATCCCCACAAAGCGGAGATGGGAAATGAGATGATCAGAATTAACCTTATACCTCCAGATGAGAAAGGCGAGGAGCGCGATAGCATGAAAAAATTCCTATGGGCGTTGGTGAAAGGCACGTGTGTAGTAGTCGCTCTGGCCATTACTGCTGGCGTGCTATATATGTATGACGTTAGCGATAAAGCGGAGCAACTTAAAAGGTCTAAGATCGTTAATACAGATTACGGTGTGGTAGTAAGCGGGTACGACAGCAAGGGCTCCATCCGCAACACAGGTGATTTCATGGTCGTCATAAAATGCGTTATTCAGGGCGAGAAGTTTGAAAACACCGAGTGGATAAAGCGACTAGCACCCGGCGAGGCTGTCTCGCTCAAGCACGTCAACAAAAAGCACTGCTTCTTTATAAGCCGCGACGGCTCAGAAGTAGGATTTATAAAACTGAAAGAAAAACCCTAGAGGCTCTCGTAGGGCTTAATGTTGTCTTTTATCATCTTCAGCGACCAAAGCTGGGCCTCTTCCAACTTCGTTAGAACAATCGCCTTCACTCGCGGGTCGCACAAATCACTTTCCCATTCTTTCAGTCTTCCGATAACTTCTCCGATACCACGGTGGGTATCGTTGATAGACGCCATGATTTTCTCGTCCATGTCTTCCTCCGTAGGTCAAAAGTAAAATATGAAGTTTAAATACCTAACCGAAGCGGACAGGTATGGCGGCAAGACACCCCCAAGCCCAATATGCGACGGGCAGTGTGAGGGCACCGGTTTTGTGCCCATTAATGCCGATGAAACCGACAAAAAGTTCAAGAAACTATGGCTGGACGCAGAAATTAAAGATAAGACAAAAGACGGGTGGCATTTCGTAAAATGCCCGGACTGTAACGGAAGCGGAGCGCTCAAAGAGGCCCTAAGCAACTACTCTCCCAAAAAAGCCGTAAACGGCAAATGCGGAAACTGCGGTAGCAAACTCACTCCAGGAATGAAAAAAGTGTCGTACTGCGATAGTTGCGACAGCGAAGTCCTGAAAGAAGAGGTTAGCGCTGACGATATTATTATGGCGTGGGCGGAGCAGATAAAAGACGAGGTCATCAGACAGACCGACGCAATGATAAAGATACGCAGACTCGGGGATGGCCACGGCCTGACTTTCTACGTAGAAACCGAGGAGACGACGCCGGCCAGAATGTTCAGGATCGAAAACTGGGACGATAGATACAGAGCCCGGCTTCTTGAAGAATGGGGAAACGCCGCCAAGGTGCGAGGCGAGGAATTTTTCGAACTTGGCGACCCAGCCGGAATGGAAAGAGTAGAAGAGATGGCGATAGAGTATTTGGTGAAATCAATAAAAGACGTTGAAGAACACGGCAGCGTGCAGAAAAGAAATCTAGACAACGAGTGGGCTTAGAAATGCTTTTTAATTTTTCTGATGATCTTACTACGTTTCCTATTTTCTTCCATAATGTCTTTCATGTGGTACTTTAGATGATCCACTAGTGCTTCTTCGAACTTTTCCTTATATTCCGGATCGCTTATGTTGAGAGCCACCGGGTCGTTTTCGTCGTCCTCGTTTCTGAAAACCACCTTGGCTAGCACGATATCGCCCTTGCTGGTATACCAAATATTTTCGGTTACCCTTGTATGCGCCGCGCCATTGCCCCAGTTGCCGCTTTTGCCCACCTTCTGGCCCATATCGAGGAACAGGTGCAGTTTATATGTATCATAGCCAGCGCCAGCACGCCCGACGTACTGCCCCAACATAGACGGCTCTTTGCGCACGATGAACCCCATCTTCTCTATGGTCTTAATGAGGTCCCCGAGAATATGCAAGTGCTCATCGCTCATATTCACTGTAGGTTGCACGAATAAGAGGGGCCTTGTTATGGCGTTTTGTTTTTTCGCGGGCTTCTTCTTTGGCTTTGTTTTCTTTTTCATACGTACATTATAGCATGAGTCGCCGCTCCCGACAATTATTCGATTATTCCCAGCGCATATGTGCTAGTGTTTGAATGTAAAGATGGCCGACGCACTAAATATAGTACGCGAACTCATTGAAGAGATTATGCGAGACCTTGGAGTGAGCGCGACTGTAGTCTTAGAAAACAATGTCCTAAAGGTCGACGAGATTAAAAAGCACGGTCCGGCCCCTCCCTATCTCGCTATGTTCTTCATAGTCGTAGACCACATCGTAATAATGTCCGACATCTTTGATACCGAAGGGATAAGACAGCTAAAAGAGAAGCACAGCATAGACGCCATGAGTACGATGATGGAGATATACGCGAACGAGATGGTCGAGGGCGGCCAGCACGGTATCAAAAGAGCAGACCTGCGGGACCCGGAAAGTATAAGTACGATCCGCGCGTGGGCGGAGAAAAGGCTAACATGATATTCAGAACCAAATTCGACATTAGCGACGAAGTCTACATTCTGGCCTGGCAGGATTCCATTGTCGTCCGGTGCGAGACATGCGATAAGCCCACAAAATCGATCCGCACGTACCGCGTACTGAAGGGCGTAATAGATACAATTGAAATCAGAAGTGGGCACTACCGATCTAGCCATAAAAACAATCGGCGCGATAAAGCACATTTACGCATAAAGTACGGCGTCTTTTGCAAAAACGGCCCCAAAACGTGCGTCGATGACAAAACGTGGCGCGTAAACGATGACGAGGTATTTTGGACGCGCGCAGAAGCAATAAAAGCTTCCAAAGAGAGAAGCGAAACATTTGAGTTAGGAGAATAGCATGAACCAGAGGACCATTATAATCGATATGCTCCAGGAAATCTCCACGAACGAACTCGGGGATTTCGCCATAGGGTTTACTTGCCAAGGGCGTAGAGCAATCGATGTGCACCAGGGATACCAAAAACAAACACCCCTATTCAGCATCGACGTGCAAAACGACGAAGTGCGGATTGTACCCGGAACAACAAACCGCAGAACATTCTGCTTCGACATCCGAGATCCGGAAGCATTGGAGACGGTCAAGGAAGCATGCATCTTTCTTGTAAAATTCATACTACTCATGCCTACGCTCGACGAATTGATGGAAAAAAACTACCCCAAGGTTAAGATCGTCGAGGGCTACCAAAACGAGGGCATGATGTCTGAGTCAACGGCGAAAGGTCCCGGCATCGGTAACGGCAGATTCGCCTAGGAGGGCGAATGAAACTACTCAAACTACTCGCAATTCCGTTTTTACTCACATTGGCATTCTTCGGCCTTATCATATATAACGCCGACACGCTGGACAAAGAAATCGATGGACAAGAGTAAAAAAGGCAAAGGTGTGATGATGAAGCCTGGCGTATATACCTCCATGACGGATCTGAGTACATATCTGACACTTTCAAGCATCGGCAAAATATACCCGCCTGTCGACTTAAGGGGCCAACTGCTTGGGTTTAAAGGCGACGCTGTTCTCGATGCCGGGTATATCTACGCCCCGTACCTCCCACTAGCCCACAGCACGATTGTCAACGTCGGGGATTTCAGGCGTGAGATGGGTCTCGAGGGACCACCCCACGAACCAGGCGCGCCGCAGTGGTTCGACATACTTGTGGCCATGCTGGAGGAGGCCGTACCGAACAATATGACCATGGAACTCGATGTAGACATGGCGCGGGTCGATATCGTGTGCGACAAAAAGAGCATCTGCTACATCAAAGAAGGCTCCAAGGGTGGCTTTGAAAGCGACATCGTCGGAGAGGAGATGGTTCTCGCAGACCCCGATTTTGTCGACACGTTCGAAGAATTACTAAGCAAGCGCATCGAAGCGTTCCAAGATCCCAGCAAAAACATCTAGGTCAATACTTCCCGCAAAAATAATCTCGTGGTATACTGGTAAAATCGAGGCCATGGCAGGGCTTCCTTCTCAAAAATTTTATAAGAAAAATCCAAAGCTCCGCTGGATACTTTGACAATATGGCGCAGGCTATGATAAGGCTTCCTTCTAAAATCAAAGCGGGGGTCGTCCCTTCGGGGGCGTCCCGCATTACCAAACAAGTTTTATCGCTAACCCGCGCTAGTTTATAATGGCGCAGGCCATGACGGGTCTTCCTTCTAAACACTTGAAATGTACCAAGTTCCGTCACTCTCCTGTGCTTTTACGAAAGGCATATCATGAACAAGACACAGATCGCCCTCAAGTACGCCAAGGCTCTGCCGCTCAAAAAGGGCGCGGAGAAAAACGATGCACTCGCAACCAGCCTGTCTGCTGAGATGATGCAGCTCGGTTTCGTACCGACAAAGAGGCTGTACAACATTCTCACGACGCTCTCCGACGACCAATTGGCAGAGCTTTCCGCAGAGATGCTGCCTGCGCTAAAGAAGGCGGTCGGTGCGGATGTCAAACACAAGCCTTTCTACCCAAACTTCCCGAAACAGGTAATGGAAGCCTCGCATCTTGAGTTGTTCATCAACGCGATTACGCATTATTACTCCAAGGGCGAGTGGAGGCCGGATTACGAGGAGCTTCCTCGTGACTTCCACTTCGAGGACGTCACGTTCAAGGAAATCGACATCACGACCGAGAAAGGATTCAGCAAAATCTTCGTGAGGTTGCTCACCAGCACCGACTCCATATCCAAGACGGACAAAGAGGCCGTATCCTGGTTCATCGACAACACAGAAGTGCTGCCGAACGTGGATATCCCGTTCAAAGAGAACCTATGCTACGTCGCGGGAATCATGCTCGAAAAGGGCAAGGATATCTCCAGCTTCGTATCCACGGCTACGGATGTGCTGCGTATCGCCACGCACCTGTCGGAAGGCGATATCTCTCTGGCCGGAAAAACCAAGTTCAAGTCTCTGCCAAGGAAGACCCGTAGAATCCTGGTCGGGGCTCTTGAGAAGGTTATCCGCGCAGAGGATATCAAGCGCCACAAAAACAAATGGATCAGGTTGTTCCACAGCCTGCACGTCGGCGACTTCTCTCAGAAGGTGTTCGATGTTGCCAAGAAGGTCAGAAACAACGAGACCATCCAGACGTTCAACACGAAAGTGGAAGCCGCGATAACCGGCAAAAAGGTCGATGCCGCGCTGGCGCTGCTCGTTACGCGTCCCGGAGAGTTCGCACGTAGAATCGACCATCTGCTCAGGCTCACAAGCACAACGAACAAGATCGTCGACGCGTTCTTGACCGTCGCGGACGAGGTGCCGACCAGAATAATTCTGCAATTGTACGGAAACCTCAAAGTAAGGCACCAGAGCCTCGACAAACGCATTGTGTTCCCGAAAGGGAGCACGCAGAAGGCCCAGATAATTCCTGGCGTCCCAAGTCTCAGCGTGACCACCGTCAAGAAGCTGAGGTCTGGTATCCAGAAGTCCCTCCTGAAGAGATTCAGGCAGCATAAGAAGCTCGGCAAGGTCTACATCGATCCATTGCTGGTTGACTGCCCGCTCCCGACGCAGCAGAGAAGCGCGTCCGAAGGGTTGTTCCAGGTTGCAAGGGGCACCGCGCTGCCAATGGGCGACAAGAACACGCTCCGCTGCTTCGTCTACTGGAAAGGCGAGGACATCGACCTGAGCGCCACGATACACGACGAGAAGTTCAACATGATTGAGCAGATCAGCTACACGAACTTGAAGTCTCAGTGCTACGAGGCGTGCCACAGCGGCGACATCACGAGTGCCCCAAGGGGCGCGTCTGAGTTCATCGATATCACTATCGATCAGGCCATCGAGCACGGCGCACGTTACGTCATAATGAACGTGTTCGTGTACTCTGGTGAGCCGTTCGCAGAGCACAAGGAATGCTTCGCGGGCTGGATGACCAGGAGCGAGCCAAACAGCAACGAGATCTTCCACCCGAAAACCGTTGTGCAGAAGATTGACCTCCGTGGCGACACGAAGAACTGCATTCCGGTCATCTTCGACCTTGTGGAGAGAAAGGCCATTTGTGTCGACCTCGCCACAAAGCGCAGCTATGGAGACGGTATGTTTGGGAGCACCCGCTTCGGCGGAAACAACGTTGAGTCGAACAGAGCCTCTATCCAGGAAACGCTGGAGGTCATGACGAGCATCAACAACAAGACTACGCTGCATGAGCTGATGACGCTCCACGCGGAAGCAAGAGGGAAAATCGTCGCCGACAAGGACAAGGCGGATGTGGTATTCTCCCTCCATGAAGGAATCACGCCATACGACGTGACGGAGATCAATTCCGAGTACGTCGTATAAACCCCTCTCCAGGGCCGGGTGTTTTCACCCGGCCCTTGCTATGTTCACATTCACACATACCCTCTTCCCCGATACTTTACGTGTATATAGTGCCCATGATATAATGTCCTAGAAATCATTTTCCCAAGAACCATTTAAGGAGCATGCAATGAAATCAACAACAACGTCTCAGAAGGCCGTAAGCGGCAAAAAGACCCGAGGCGGCAACGGCGCTGAGAGGCCAGACACACCGCCTAAGAGGCCAGACACACCGCCTAAGAGGCAAATTACTATCCCCGCTTAACTCCCAAATCGCGGCCTTCAAAATCGTCGGGACCGCCCCGTACGTCCAGAACAAATTCTCACAGAAGGCCCTCAACACAATGAAGGCGACCCAGCAGGCAGGCTCAAGTCAGAGCAAGAAGAAAACCAAAAAAGAAGCCAAAGACTTTAAGGCCATCTATGAAGGCGCCAAACACAAAATGGCCAAAGGCGGCGGCTGCGGAATCCCGGCTCCAGCGTTTAGAAACGCTATGGTCAGAGCATGCAGTATGGTCGGCTTTAAAATGACCCAAGCCAAATGCTCGATCTTTATTGAGCCCGACGGGTTCGATGCAGGTGATGGCACGCCTCTCGTAGCCATTACAAAAGGCAAGCCGCACTACGCTGAACACTACGTCAGAATCCAGAACACCACCGACATCCGCCCACGCCCCATGTGGGACGAAGGTTGGGAAGCGACAGTGCGTGTTCGTTTCGACGCAGATCAATTTACCGTCGAAGATATTGCTAACTTGCTCTACAGAGCGGGCCAGCAGGTCGGAATCGGTGAAGGGCGCCCGTTCTCAAAAGATTCCTGTGGAATGGGCTGGGGGGATATTTATAGTCGCCCCATAACGCTACGGCCCAGGCTAGTCATGCCCACGCTTCGCTCGGCAAGGGTGGCTTGACTAGGCATGGATTGGCAGGCTCGGCGTCGCGCGTCCGTGCGAGGCTGGGCGCGTCCCGGCGCGTCCCGGCGCAGCCCGGCAGGCTGGGCGGGGCCCGGCAAGGCCTGTTTCGGCAGGGCATAGCTGGGCGTGGCTAGGTATGGCAAGGCAGGCATGGCAGGGCTGGGCTTGGTATGGATGGTGGGGCCGGGTATGGCAAGGCAAGGCAGGCTCGGCGCGTCTTGGCTCGGCACGGCACGGTACGGTAAGCTAGGCTCGGATTGGCAGGCACGGAAGCCACGGCGCATGCGCCGTGGCTTATTTCAACAAGGAGACACTATGAGTGTACAAGCAGAACTTGAACAGGTTCGCGAAGCTAACAACGGCGTGCTGCGCCCAGAGGACGTTGTTAAATTCGCCAAAGACAAGAACACATCGCTACATTCCCATTTCACATGGGATGACACAGAGGCGGCAAAGCAGCACCGCCTATGGGAGGCAAGAACAGTTATCAGGTGTTCGGTGACTGTGGCGCCGTCTGACAACAAGGAATTCAGGACATACGTGTCGCTGAAATCGGATAGAGGCGAGGAGGGCGGTGGCTACCGCTCGACTGTCGAAGTCCTATCGCGCAAGGAAAGCAGGGACCAGCTTCTCAAAGAAGCCCTGGAGGAACTGGAGGGCTTCGAAAAGCGGTACCGGGCCTTGGCAGAATTGTCCGGGGTGTTTGCGGCATCAAGAAAGGCCCAAAATTCCTTCAAACAGCAACTTGCGGAGGTCGGCGACTAAGAGCCGCGAAACCAAAATCGGGCCGGGTGAAAACACCCGGCCCTTTCTGTATTTGAGGTTTATAATGCCATCATTTAGAGAACCCAGCCACCGACGAACTTTCCGAGCTAAGTGGTCAGTAGAAGCCGCAGAAGACATGGCGCAAATGTCGAAGGACGAAGCAAAACTTGTAAGTCGGATGGCTGATTTGATAAAGGAAGATTTAGACAATCGATTGCTAGAAGAAATTAGCGCGCGTGTCGTTTCCACTCCATTTTGTGATCCGCGTAATAAGAGCTAACCGTATCTTCTACTAACTCAATAATAAACGGCATGGCTTCCGGATCCATCTTATTGAAATTCTCTTCAACCTCAACGCCCCTATCGAAGTCATACCCAGGCCCCTTGTAAATTTTTAAATTAACATTATTGCCATTAAGATCGGATTCAAGCTGCACCAATTTATGATCCATGTGTATGTTGCCGTACTTCTTATACTCTGCGGATATGGTCAGGATTTCCTGCATCGGCTCTTTAGGAGTTCCGGAAGATCTCGAGAACACCTTAGAACGGGTGCCCAGATTCGTCCGGAACATCCCAGTCCAATAGGGCTTATCCTGGAGGATGTATACGACAAGGTCTAAAAAACTAACCTTGTCTTCGCTTATCACGTTAAGTTTCATATTATATTTTTGGTGGGGCGTCGTTCTTCTGCCATGCTCTAACCCACTTTGGGACGTAGTGCAGCACCATAAGTATGGATATGCCGAATCCGCACACACTCATGAGTATGTCCCCGCGCACGCCGAAAGATATAGACAACGCGGTAAGTACGGCGATTTGGACTGCTTGTAGGAGAAAGTTAAACATGGGCCTTCTTGCGAATGTCGGGGGTGGAATAGCGATATCTGCCGTTGTGCAAGGTGCGAAGCGTGCCGCAACATTTGCACCACTGTGTGCTAGGCCCGCCAGTGGGTTTCCAATCCCGTCGGCATTGCTGCTTTTTGGGCGGCTTTCCGCCTATACGGTCGCAGTCAATGCAGTAGTCGGTACGCACAACTGCTCCCATTCTCCGTTCCGAAAAGGCCTTTCCGCACGACCTACATTTATAGTAGTTACCCATTCCCATCGTCACTCCCTCTGGCGTCCCAATACGCCTTTATTACCGACATGCTGACAATGAATACCAGCAAAGCAACAGTCGCGATGGCGCACACCCCAAACTCATACCACCACCACATGCGATATACGTCCGTGTGTTTGAGGACCATCAACACAAGAAAGCCCGCGAAGAGTAACCCGCTAATTACGGCGGCGACTATACAGTTTCTTAGTTCATGCATTTTTGTGCTTCCAGCAGCAGTCGCTGCAGTAAATGGCGGAGTTTTGGAGCATGTGGAGGTCTCCCTCCCAAGCATACTCGTCCTCAAAACGCTCCCCACATTCGTCACATATTCTATCCGGGTACTTGTACGGTCCGGCCCACCAGACGTCCTCACTTGGTTCGAACATCCTGCCTTCTTTTTGGAAACTCGTCGAGGTGTCTAGGAAACGGTAGATTAGTGCTTGCTTCCCAGTTCTACATTTCTCGCACTGATAAGGCTTAAAAAGCTGTATAACCTTGACGAACTCCGGCGTGGCTTTGCGTATTCCGCCGCAGTAGCCCCCCGTATTCCATATGAAGTAATAGCCTTCCTCTGTGGGGAGGTCGTGCGCCCAATCGATATCCGCGAGGTTTATTCTAGGCATCCTGGCTCAACTATTGTGACATCTTCCATGCCCGCTCGCTCCATGATCTCCGCCATAAAGTCCGTCAAGTACGTAGACACGGTGTGTCGGATGTACTGCACCATGCGTATATGGTGTATCTTATCGGACTCAGTTGGGGAGACGGGCTCTGGTATGGTTACTTCGAATTTAAGAGTAGTCATTAGAGTTCGTCAGCTTTCCCGAGGTACCGCACCTGGATGGGGTAGTTTTTCTTGCCACCCTTGATTAGGAAAGGTTGCGGCGATAGCATCTCGAAGGCTTCTAATCTTGCTACTTCTGTGTAGATCTTTTCGTCGCCTTCTTTGCCGATCTGGCCCAGGACGCGGTATTTGGTCGTATCGCGGCCAGAGTCGAATACGTCGTTGCCATCCAAAGCCGACAAGGTAGTCCAACTGGGTTCCATGTTTTTCTCCTATGGTTTCGGTTAGTTTTCAAATACCTGGATTAGTGCTGCGAAACAAGGGCCACCCTCTGAACAGAGTGGATGCCCCCAGACACGTCGGTCACCTGCAGAAGCAGCGGGTCGGGTATTTCGCCCTTTCCCGTGTATTCGAGCACGATAACGTCTTCCGTCTCGAACTCGTCGCCTGACTCCCGCCAAAATTTCTTGTCGCCCAAGTCGTAATTCACAAACGTACCCATATCTGTCGTTTGTTTTGGGATGAAATTCATTTCTACTCCTTTGGTTACATTACCGGCACTACACCATTGGCAAACTCTATCAGTTGTGTGCTCCCTTCGGGAGCATTACCACATCGATAGCAATAAAGCGGTTCCTTTAGCCTGAAAGATCGCCGCACACAATAACAGCGACCGTTGTCATCTATGCCATCCACGACACGCAGCCAGTGGCAGTTACCCATCTTCCTATAGATGGCTTCCCGCTTCTCTGGCATATGCTTGCACTTATCATGCTTGGCCTTTGGGTCGTCCGTGCGAACCAGACACCATTCGAAGAATTGCAACCAGAACGCCCGGACGAGATCGTCAACTTCTTGCTGGGTTATGTGGCGCTCGCTAGCCATTTTTCCCGCACGCCTCCTTATTCGATTTCATATGGGGGCAATATCCATACGATCCAAGTGCTGAATTGCAATTAAAACATAAAATCCTAAAACCTTCTGGGAAATCGTTTTTTATTAACCACCTATACATTTTTATACCAGAGCCAACCTCTCGCCGGTGTTTTTCCCCGCCACCATGTATATGGTCAACACATAAAAACTCAACAGCATCTTCACCACAACAGGCACATTTGGGGGGATTGCCACCGTAATGGGTAAAGACGGTCCATTTAGCTTCCGCCAATCTCTCATGTTGTTTCCACGATTGCCATTCGGCTCTTTTTTTGTCATTTTCTTTATGCCATTGTTGTAGCTTTTTCTTATGCTTTACATTCCACTTTTTCCGATATTCTTTATAATGTCTTATGCAAAGCTCACGATACATTCCACCATATAAAAACTCGGCAATGTTCTTCTCTTCCCCGCACACCCTGCACTTTTTTGTTTCCGAAATTGGCTTTCTTTGCCTTATTTCTTTTATAGTTCTAGCTTTTTTGTTACCCATCACGGCTCCTTTCTATTATACAATTCCCAATGATGGTTTATTTTTGCATAAAGAAAGGTGTAATTCCGCATTTTTATAAGAGTTTCATTCATCCTCCGGGATTATTGGTTTGCTACGGCCTTTATATTTCAACTTGACTTTTATCGTTTTTCGCGGACGTGGCTTAAACTCAAGCACCTCGTCCGGGTCGTCGTCACACAAAACTATAGGAATGAAATACTCGGCGACTAGCTTCATATAGGCGTGCGCATACTCGGAATCGTGAGGGAATCTCTTTTCTCCGCAAACTACGTGAGCAATCTCGTGCAGCATCAAGAGGTAATCGGGCTCCCCCTCCGGCCAGTGAATGTAAATGGTTTTGGAGTCGAATAGGGTAATGCCTTCGGAGTAACCATTTTCATCGGCGGTCCACTCGATCTTCCAATCGAGTTTTTTGTCTCGGAGGATATCCTCGCCCCATTTAATACAAGCAGCATCAAGCATTAGATCCCAAACACCTTTCCACAGCGCTCACAGGGAGCCTCGTAAAAATGAGCTGGTTCTTTTATCTTCCAATCAACGTACTCATGCGCGTCGTATTGGCACCGCATGCGTGCGTGCCATTTGGTAGGCCGGAAGATAGAGAGCAGGAGAGTCAGAGTGCGCATAAACCACTTCCGTGCTTTCGGCGGGCTCGTCATATATGGGTGCCCAAATAGGGGCATTAGCTCACCCTCCTTACTTCCATTAGCGGGATGGCTCTAAAAATATGAATCTGCCACTCGTCCTCGGGCCAATTTTTATCCACGGCCAATATAACATCTCCGAATTCCTTGGCAATTTTTATGTCCGGTGAAAAATACGTGTGCCTGTAAGTCGTCTTCTTTCCCATCCAAATAATGAATCCCCACAGCACGCCCTCTTTCTTGATGGCTTCCCAGTTCTTTTCAGAGGTGCCGTGGTAGAAAGTAGTCACCTCTTTGCGTCCCACTCCGCCAGCATAGCATTCCACGACGCGAGAAGGTCGACTTTTCTTAGTAACTCGATAATAGTTTTGTGGAATTTGCGCCCGAAATCGGGATCGCGCAGATCCATGCCGCGCACGCCGCGTTCTACGGCGCCATAATTAGTGCTTAGGCTGACATCCACCTCTAATTGAGAGACGTAAATGTGTATATCCACTACCGCCACGCGGCCATCCATGATATCGATAAAAAGGGACGTACCATGACCAAGTCGTCCGCCATTCGGGCCGGGAATGGGTTTCCTATTAGTCATCATCCACTTATAGGCGCTTTTCAGCGTGATAGACTTCATCACGTCTTCGGCGTAAGCCCGGAGAATGTCGTAGGTGGAAACAGTCATTACGTCAACATCGCTAATCAGGACCCTCGCGCTGCTCGGCGAGCACGGTTCTATCAACCCCGATGGCCCAGCCGATTCCCTCATTATATCGCCCACCGCCCGCGACCTGCTTCTGCGCTCCAAGTGCGTCGCAGTTGACCTCAAATCCGTCTTCTACGTAGTAAGATAGCCCCCGCTTGGCCGCGCTATCAAATTTCACTTCTATGCCTATGGCGATCATGCACTTCTGGAGGAGCCCTATTACTTCGTCCGCGTCCTGTGGGCTTTCGCCACCCAAGCACTCTAGCCCGAATTGCGTAAACTCCCTATACCGCCCGGCCTGGGGTCGCTCGTAACGGAAACAGCGAACCCGGTAGAAAATCCTAACGGGCTTTCTCCACTGCTTTGACCACTGTTCGCGGTACACTTCCTGTATAAGCGCCGTGGCTTCGGGGATGAGGCAGATTTCTCTGCCTCCTTTATCATTGAAGGTATACATCTGGCCGAGTATTTCGGAGCCTTCTTTCTCCACCCAGGTTTTTTGTTCCCACATCGATGGCAGCATAATTTCTTTATAGCCCGCGCCCTGAGCCACGCTTGTGAACGCTTCTATCTGCGCCCTGAACATTTGGGCCTCTGTCCCAGTTATTATTCTTGTTCCTCTTATCATGTTCACATTATAACACGGGAAGAATATTTGGGGAAGAATCAGGTGCCTCTGAGCCAAAAATAACATAGGAGGTATTTATGGCCATCACAAGCTTAATCATTGACCTAAGTGGTACGGTTTCTTTTACCAACAATACCGTAGCGCACTTCCACGGGTCAAACCAAGGAAACAACGTAACTTATTCACAAACTGGTGCCGAGGGCTATCAGGCTTCAGCGGATATCGCGAATGAGGCGGACTGGGAAGCTATACTCTCCAACCTATTCGTAAATTTCAGTTGGTCGATTGCGGACCTTATCCTAGCCCCAACAGGTGTGGCTGCAGATAAAGCCATAAATGATCTTGTGGTTAGATTCACTGTCAGGATCACCACTGATGGTAACAACGCCAACGCCACGTATGCTTTCCCGCCTGGGGCTCCGAACCCTGGGCTTGGCACGGGCACACATTTCGAGGTTGCAACGACGTACCAGGACGGAAGGCTCAACATTGTGAACCGCAATCTTCAGGCCGATGCCGTTATGAGCGAGGTTACCGGAGACCCGACGTCGCTGGCAGTTTTCCAGGCGGTTCTCAATGCGGCCCTGGAAAATGTCGATCTCACTATCGACGTGACACCGTAACATGTTCGATGTTATTGCGCTCTTGTGGCCCTGTTCTGGGGGCTAGGACGATGGTTGGGCGTTTTCGCGATACGCTCCTGGGGCCAGGTGAATATGCTATACGATAATTGCGCCCGCTTCTTTCATTTCTTCCAATGCCCTTTCCGAATCCCCAGGCTCGATATCGACACCCCTGCAGGCATCCTTAATGACGTAGACCTTGAACCCCTCGCTTAGGGCGTCCAAAACGGAGAACTTGACGCAGTAATCCGTGGCAAGTCCGCAAATGTGCACTTCGGTGATGTCCTTAGCTTGGAGCCTCTCGGACAGCCCGGTTGACTTGTTCTTGTCGTTGTCAAAAAATGCGCTGTAGCTGTCGACCTCTTGGAAGACACCTTTAGAAATACAGATGGAGTCTTCTTTCAACTTGAGATCCTTGTGGAACTCAGACCCGACAGACATCTGTACACAGTGTACCGGCCATGGGCCTCCGTTTTCCTTGAAGCTACTGTGGTCCAGCGGGTGCCAGTCCTGCGTGTACACGTACTCGTCGAATTCTCCTGGCAGGTTGTTTATAACTGAGATAATCCCCGCTGCATTTGGCACAGCCAAGCTCCCCGCGATGAAGTCGTTCTGGACATCCACAACAATGAGTGCTTTCTTAGACATAATTCCCCCTACTGAACATGGGCGGCATTTTCCGCTTATGGGCGGACCGACTTATAAGTTCCATAACTCTTTGGACTTTGGGGTCTGATGGATCGGGTTTGGGGTTCTGCAGGATTTTGTCCAGCTCGAAATATGTCATTCCAAGCTCTTCCTCGTCTGTTTGGCCCAGCCATAGCCCCGCACTCGGCTTCTTCTCGATAATCTTCGATGGTAGGCCAATAGCCTCCGCCATCTCCCAGACTTCCGTTTTGTAGTAGTCGCCTATGGGCTCGAAGTCAACCCCGCCGTCTCCATACTTGGTGAGGTACCCAATGGCCAGCTCGGACTTGTTGCCAGTACCCGCCACAAGACAGTCGTACTCAAACGCCTTGGCGTACAACATCGTCATGCGGAGCCTAGCCTTGATATTGGCGTGTATCATTTTTTCTTTTTCTTTGGTGAACTCCACGCCGTCTATGTACGCCGCAAATCTGCTGGACAGATCTATGATTTCCAGGGGCATCTCAAGATGGTCGGCCACCATCCGGGCATCTTCAAGATCTTCGGGGTTGGAATCACACGGCAAGGCGTACAGGATGGCCCTTTCTGCCCCGAGGGCCTCCTTAGACACTGCACCGACTACGGCGGAGTCAACACCACCACTGAGCCCAAGCACAACCCCTTTGGCGTCATTGCTAGGTACGAAATTGGATATCCAGTCAGCCAACAAGTGTAGCATCATACCCCCAGTGTGCGCTTGCACAGTTCGATTGTTTCTGGATCGCCTGTGTGCTTTCCGGCAACATCTGATAACTTGATTGTATGGAGCCAGCCCCTTCCACGCGGACGGCATGCGGTCATTTTTATTACCATGTTGAGCGGCTTCACCCCGACGTCGTTAGAAAAGTTCGTCCCGATACCAAAAGAGCACTTGATCCGACCATCGCAGTACGCGTCCAGGTCGACCGCCTTTTGGGCGTCCAATCCGTCAGAGAAAACAATCGTCTTGCTGAACGGATCGATGCCCAGTTTCCTATAGTGAGAGATCACATTGTTCGCGAACTCTTTCGGGTCGCCGCTATCGTGGCGCACGCCATCAAAAAGCTTCGCGTACTTATGCGTGAAGTCCCTGAAAAACACCTCCGTGGTGTAGGTGTCCGAAAGGGCGATACCCAACCGGCCCTGATATGCCTCCACCCACTTCTCCATGCCCATGATGTGCGCCATATTGAAGCCATATATGGCGCCAAAAGCCATGTACCATTCGTGCGCCTGTGTCCCGATTGGTTTGAGACCGTACTTCTGGGCGAGGTGGATGTTGCTGCTTCCAACAAATCCCTTAGCCCTAGTGAGGGTTTCTACAACAAGGTCGTGAATGGCATAGCTGAACCGCCGACGCGTCCCGAAATCAGCGAACGTGACAAGATCGAGCATGTCGGCCTTCGTCCGGGCGCGCTCGACAATGTCCTTCTCCGACAAGAGATTGGCGTAGATTTCAGGGTCTAGCTTCTTCTGGCAGTCAAAGTAAAGCTCGCTAATCGCCGCCATCAGGGGGACCTCCCAAAGAATGGTCCTATACCACGGCCCGGCAATGGTCACCTTGAGATCCGGGCCATTCTGGCTAATATTCACTTCTTCGGGGTTGTACCGGTAGCCCTCTAAGAAATCGAGGTACGCCGGACCAAGGAACGGGCAGGCTGTGCGTAAATATTCTTTTTCATCCGGCCTTAACGCCCATTGAGACCATGTGCTTATCAGTCGGCGTAATTTCTCATCGAAAAGTTTGGGGAAGGGAGTTTTGCCACGGTTTATGAATTCGTACCGCGCGTCCACAAATTGAAGATCCGGGTCTAAAGCCACAACGCGCTGCATGAAGAACTTATAGGCGTCGTTGTCTAGTATGCTCATAATTCCCTCCTGTTTTATTTATTAAAACATGGAGGGGGGTGGGCGGGAAGGATTACCTAGCGTTCCTCTTCTCAAATTCAACCACGTAACGCCTGACCGTATCTTCAAAACGTTCTACGTCTTCGGGATTACGCAGATCATACTCATTCTGGCCAGAAGAATGGTCCAAGATGTCTGTTGGTAAGTTATAGGCATTCATCGCAGCCGCGTCCACGCTCAAACCAAATACGAGCGGCTGGTCGCTGTAAATAGCCCAAGAACCGAGTATACCGGTATCATCAGCGCCATCCGGCGCGATATAAAGGATCCTACCAGCCGCTTTCTTACCAAAGCTGTACGATCCCTTTATGGCGGGGTCGGCCAACACCTCGCTAAATATAGTCTCAACAACGTCCATGGCCGCGATGTCTTCGGAAAGTACTTGTAGTTTCATGTTCTACCTCGTTGCTACGCCATCTTCTTTAATTCATCGAGAACAATAGGGAGTTCTTTCATCTCGTCGGCTTCAGAGAAGTGCCCCATATCTTCCAGCGTGATGGCGTCTGCCTCCAAGCCATCCTCAAAGGCAGGAATGTTGTCTAAAGAAACATCCGGGTCGTTGTCGGAAAAAATGGCAACATAACGTGTATCAGACGAGGCCGAAAATGGATTAAGGGCGTCGAAATTGAGAGGGGAAGTCCATTCCTGGGCGATTTCCTCATCTTCTTTGTCTTCTTGCTTGTCCAATTTCACGAACGGCGCGACCAGAACCACCCCACCGGCCTGTTCTTCGTTCTCATGTTCGGCCTCCCAGATTAGGTATCGGAGGATGGCCAGGCAGCCTAGGCTGTGCCCGACAAAAAAGTCGTTCTTTGTGAGAAGGCCGACCTGCTCTTTTATAAGTGGAACCCACACATGGACGCGCGGCGCGTCCGGGTTTGGCATCTGCGGGGCGTGAACCTCGAAGCCTTCACTTTCGAGTTCTTTCTTGAGCCACGGAAACCACGCTACATCCGGGCTTCCTTCCCAGCCGTGGATGAGAAAGACCCGCCTGTTGCCTAGGGCGCGGTCTAATTTTTCGAGGAATGTGGGCATTAGATCTGTCCTGATTCCCGGTGTTTTAGAATACTTCTCCGGATATGATCTTGATATTTTTCGATAAACTCGGGGTCGCCCATGTCGAATATCTTTCCCTCGAGAGGCCCCGCAACGTGGACCCTCTGTTCTTCAACCCTACTCACAATCATGATTCTTTGACTAACGCCCCTGTTTGGTGATGGGTGGTCGTAATATACATAGGCAGGGTAGCGGCCAACCTCTATAGAATAGTCCGCAAATTTATCGTCAGCCTTAGTATAATCTTATCCCCGATGTTTTCTGTAAGAACCCGCAATTTCATGCTCTATATTTGCCTATAAAAAAGCCGGGCGAAACCCGGCTTTTCCTTTGTTACCTTGACCGTCATTACCACATTGTGACGGTGGTATTGCGCTCTTCAAGGCGCTTGCGGCAGATCTTGTAGTTGTGCTCATTCATCAGAATGACCCTGGCCTCACGGCCTGTTTCCGGGTCAATTTCGAATGTATGCTGGAGCTTCAACCCATGATCTCCAATAGCATCCCCGTGCGCCCGAAAATCACCATCGATCTTCTTTCCTTTAAGTGTTGGCGCGTCCTGCATATTGGCCAGGATTTCCCGCCTGATCTTTTTGGCGGCGAGCTTCCTACCCTTCATCTTGGGGTTGTTCTTGAAGAACTCGCTAATGTTGTCCTGGCGCTTCCCACGGTCCCTTTGATCGTTTACGTAGCTTGGCATGATAACCTCCTGCGAAAGTAAAAGTGCAATTTTGTCCACAGGATTTAAATACTGTATTACGGGTTGGATAAGGATTAGTCGTTATATTCGGTGGTGCTCGGTTATTTGTAGGCCTACCCCCAGTGGCGGCGTCTCCACGCCGTCTTTTTCTTAGCTCGGTCTATCCAGTATGGCATATCTCCTTTTGTGAGCCCCTCAACATCGACGCCATCTCTTTCTAAGATTTTCTCTTTTAATGCTTCATTGCTAAGAGTGCTGTCGTGGAAATTAGACTTGCGGAAGAGGTCGAGGAGGTACTGCTTTTGTTTTTCTGTAGCGGGGTCATTCTTCCAAGTTGCTGTGTCCATTAGGGCGCCTCAAGTAAATCAGCCATATGTATCAGTTCAGTAACGACTATGCGAAAGTGCCTATCAAATTCTGGATGACCCATGTCTAGCGGAAGCGCACCGTGCTCGCCGCACGGAGATAGCGCCCTAACGCACAGCCTTATGTATAATTCGGGCGGGAATATATAAAAGTCTATATCGGCCACGTACGCGCCATTCCTCTCCAGATCAATGAAAAACGCATCGCTGTACTGGCGTATCTCACCTGGAATCATAGGTTTCGCATGAACTATAGACCAACCGTCGACGTCCTTGAATTTGACGGACTTGAGAACGTCTTCGGCGAATTCGGTGATAACGTCGCATGCGGAAACTGTCACTAGGCGCCCCCAAACAGCTTATATAAGTTATCGGTATTGCCAGAGCAGAAGGGGCATTCCCAACTGCCGCCGATTTTGCGCCAGCCAAACTTTTCTGCTAGTTCGGTTGACAATCCACACGTGAAATCCGGATGTTTGGCTGTCTGCTGTCTGCCACATTCACAACGATAGACGGACACCGCCGGGTAAACCGTTCCATCGCTGCCTGTCGCTATCGACACAAACAACCCATCACCGAGCTCTTGGCCGTCCTTATACATTAGCTTTTCTCCACAACCCAAGTGTAAAAACGTAGCCCTTGGCGGTCATCGCGTCATCGATTGGAACTTCAAGCATGCGGTCACAATCCTTGCACCACACATCCATATGGCCGGGCTTGCTATCGCAACCCATGCCAGTGTCTGAGTTTGCGCTTATGCGGTGTATGCCACGCTTGCATCGAAGCGGGGACTTTATCCATTTTATAATGAATGCATTCCAGAGCCACTTCATATGGCCGAGGCGGGAATCGTTACACCAAAATCTGTGCCCATCGTGGGCGCGGCAGCCGAAGATGATGTCTTTCAGCCATTTAAGGGGTGTCATTTTGCAAGCGGGCCATCTACCTAAGGGCATTTCTCCTCCTTGCGTTATCCAACACTGGAAAGGAACTCGGCAAACCATTCCTTGAAATCTTCCATCGTATTCTCAGGATCAGCGAAATCGAAAGGCTGTTTTCTCTCGCTTATGTGTCCGAAAGAGTGTAAATAGACCTTACCATCGATGATTCTAATAACAATGAGTACATAGTCCAGGGAAATGCCAAGACCAGAATGTCCATCCTTACTTGGGGCGTTTCGCACGGGCTTGTCGACCATCTCCTGTACGACTTCTTTGAGGATTTCCCGCAGTATCGGTTTTGTCATGGCTCTATGGTAACATGACTCTGTTTTTGGAGGAAGGATTGGGGAGTGCGGCGCGATTTATTCTACTACTGTGGCCTCATCCTTCGAAACAAATAGGGCTTGGTTATCTTTTAGGGCAACCAATTTGTGCGTTGATCTAAATTGGTTGATAATGGGGCCTTCTTCTTTTTTATAGTGGGGAGAAACAGCGATATCGGTCAGATTCAGTGCTGTAAGGTCCGATAAATTGGCATCCATTTTCATCGAATGGGGATGCTATCTCTATATCCGGACCTGCAATCATACTCCCCGCGCTCACACCCACATATAATTTCCCCAAAGCCACAAATCGCCTTATTAGTTTATCAAACCCCATTTCTTTTATCTTTTTAAGAAGGTAGAATGTATTACCCCCGCCTACATAGATAGCATCAAATTCTACAATTTCTTTTAAATCAATCGGAGTTTCTAAGACCTTGATATTTTGCTCTAAAATGCCCATTTCAAGAAGTTCATTCTTAGATTCTTGAACATGTTCCAATTCATCATCAGTTCTCGCTGCTATCGGAATAAATACAATTTTAATTTGGCCAGGGGGTTTACCTATAATTTGTAGAAATTTGCGTGCGACCTTCTCATTTGTAAAACCATCTGATGTAAGAAGCAAATTCACTTCTTTTCCACCATATTCCAACATAGTAAGTTTCATAATTTACCCGCTCGCTTTCTTCATCATCCCGCGAAGCACATCTTTGAGAATTTCCTTGAATTCCGCCTCAAAATCGGGATCACTAACATTCGGTATTTTAAAGAATTCCGAATCTGCCCCGCTTTGTGTGATGATGCTGCGTTGCCTGGGATAAATGCGCGCCGAACGCATGCGCGCCCCTGTCTCTACTCTGACGTAATTGGGGCGCCGTTCTTCATTTGAAATCAAGTCAACTATTACTTCAGAGCTAAGCGCCGACACATCAATCTCATAAGCGAGGTCTTCTATCACTTCGTCAACATAAACCTTAATTATGTCCGCCATACTAACTTGGTCCATAAATTATTTTTGCTTTTCGAGGAAGGCGCCACGTCTATGGGGGAAGGGCTATTGTAGTCAATCGAGAGTTCGGCTATATTCCTGCGGCTATTTCCCTGATAAGGTTTCGTCTAGCCTTATCTTCTTCCTCAATTTTTTCTTGATTTATTTTTTGGGCTTCTTCCCATAATGCTGTCTTTGCCGGAAACATCTTTATGGAGCTGGGGTAGGCTTTTTCGACCTCTTCAAACATCTTATCCTCGCCAAGATCACTCCGCCCATCTGCGAGAAGGCAGTCTTCACACACAGCACGGTAACACTTCCGCATGTTGTCTGCAATTTGCTCTGGTTTCATATTTCCTCCATTGAGTTCATAAACTGCGGGTCGTATCGGTTTTATGTTTGCTTCGGAAGGACTCGGTGATGTCGGAGAGCCACTCCAGCATCTCGTCTTGGGTGTAGTTTTTCTTGGCCAGGTTGGCTGAGGAACATACCAGTTGTACATTTCCGCGTACGTAGCCCTGGTTAGAGTCAATTCTGTCGACGGAAACAGCGAGCATGCTTCCATATGTGTGAGAAAGGGGTACTCCCGTAAGGGCACAGCGGCCTTCCTGAGTCTCGTAAAGACCCCAGAGGTAATCGTAATCAATATCGCAAACGTGTATGGGAGCGTTAGTATGAGTGCCGCCCATGGCGGTGGAGCGTGACTTCATAGATCGCTTGCGTATGTGGGCCATCAGCGACGTAATGAACGCCTGCGGTGATCTCTGTACGGCCTTCCTCACCCTAGCATTTCTAACGCCTTTATCTAAGCTTTGGTAATACTTCTTCCTATACTCCACTAGCTTATCTGTATTGTCCTCTCGCCATGTCTTGTGGAGCTTACTCTTGCACTTTTTACACAAATTCGCGTGCTTGTCTTCTCTCTTGTCGCCGCACTCCCTACATACCCCCGTCGGGTTGCGCATTGGTCTCTCAACTATAACGCTTTTACAATCGGCACAGATCCATTTCTCAGGTTTCTTTTTACGTGTCATATTTGTGCTGCCGCACGAGCAATTTTTCGGTTTCTTGAGTGACGCCATAAGTTTTCTCCTATGAATTAAATACATTAAAACATTATCGATAGTTTTTTGTCTATAATTAAAGTAAGAAAAAAGCCGGGCGTTACCACCCGGCTTTAAATCTCTCGGACTAGGAACTATTATAGATTTGAAACTACAATTGTCCCATAGTAAAGGCCACCGTCTTCGATGAGCTTCTTGCCATAGCGGGTCATGATTCCTTTGTTGGGCGTAAAGCTGTTCGGATCCAGGACTGTTGGGGTGCTGAGCAGCGGAATGTACGGAGCGTAGAAGTATCCCGCGTCTAGTACCGAGTTGCCCTTGAATCCCATCAGGATCTTGCAGTTCGGGAAGAGAGGATCCTTGTAGAGCCTCATTTTCCCCTGGATCGTTCCAGCGCTCGTGATACCGATGTCCATTCCGTCCTGCACGAATGCGTCCGAACCACGGAAATCGTTGAGCTGCTCGAACTTCGAGCTAATGTCGGCGCTTGTGACCATCCAGTTCGCCGGTCCCCTGAGGGTCGTGCGATGGATGATGTTCGCAACTTCGAGCACCTTGTAAAGGAGCGCGATGTTACGGTCGGTGAAGTTCACCGAGGCGCCTGCGGCTGTCGCGAAGTTGTGCGTCGCACGGATGTTCGCGGCAACGATCAGGTCGTTGATGATTTCCCTGTCGATCTCAGCAACGATCTCGTCCGCCATCAGGTCGGTGAGGGTGCTCTCTGCATCGATGTTGTGGACCGATTTCAGGTCCTGAGCGGCTTCCAGCGACCAGCTTGTCTTGAGCTTACGAGTAAGCGCCGAAACAGTGTCGCTGTCGATGCTGAGGGTGACCTCAGGCTGGAACGGGTTATCTTCCAGATCGAACTCGTAGTCGACCCTTGTAATCATTCCGGTAAAGGATCCGGCTGAAAGCGTGACCTTTACTTCGCCGGACTCGTGGTTGAAGAATGTTGCGCCAGTCGTGCTCTCGTCGACTTCCAGCGTTGGGCAGTCGCTGCCGCCAGCCATGATGTACTCGACTGCGCCGGTAGCATCAAAGCCGACCTGGAGGCAAGGAACGGGGACGATACACGCGTCGGCGTCGTCCACGTACACGTTGACTACAACGGTTCCGGCCAGGATCGGCTTGTGGGCCAGAATCCCAGCGATTTCAGCGCCGGCGTTACCGATCACCAGGTCCTCGTCCTTCACGATCTGGGAGCTGTAATACGGGTCAAGCGCCCAGGCGTTCTGACGTGAGAACTGCTGGCTGGTGTTCTGCCTCATGATCTGTGTACCAGCAATCGTCTGGCCCTTATTCAGAGCGTAACGATACCTGATATAGAAAATGAGGGAGGCTGGCTGACTCATCGGCTGGATACCAACGAGGTTATCCGCAATGAGCTTCGGGTAAGATTTCCTGATGAGCGGTAGAGCAAAGCGGGTAAAGTCCGCGATATCACCAGTCATCGTTGCGTCTTCTCTTAGGATCATCGGGCTTTCGTCGGTACGGACGAAGGCCTTGTGCTGGTTTTCCAGCAGGGTCGCCATTAGGCCGAGCTTCTGTGCGCTGACCTCTTTGCACTTATTGAGGACCGGAGCCCACTTCTTGACGAGGACGTTCTTCTTTGCCTCGACGAGTACGCGGCTCTCGTGTGTCTCTCTGCGCGCTTCCCTAATGACGTTGCCCGTGGTGTGTCGTCTCTTAGGCATTATATCTCCACCTCCTGTTAAGGATATTTAGTTATGGAATGTCACCGATTCTGTCTGCGATCTCCTGGATCGAAACTTCGCCACAACCCTGACGACCAGCCGATTTCTTTTCCTCAGTAATTGGCTGCTTCATCTGGGCTTCGGCGTCAACGCGACGAGTGGACTTCGGTGTGCCACTCTTATTCTTCTCCGCAGCTTCCTTTAGAGTCCTGCCGGACTTCGTCTCCTCTTCCACAACAACACCGTTGGCGCGGAGTTTGGTTTCGAGAAGCTTGTTTTTACGGAGAACATTTGTCGCGATCTTGGTGGCACGGTTTGCTTTCGCAACGGCGCCATCGCGATCCTCGGAGAGCGTGGTCAGACTACGCTTGAGCTTCGCCACTTCTTTGACGATTGCGTCATGCTTTGTCGAATCAATTCCGCCTTTAATTGCAACGCCCTCAAGGATTGCTTTTACCTTTTTGAGGTCGTTGGTGGCTTTAGATTCATCTAGGGCACGCTGTTTTGACATCGCCTTCTCAATAGAGCCGGCTTTGTTTTCGAGGAAGATCTCGACTTTCTGCGCGATTACGCGTTTTTCTTGCTCAACTTCCTCCAAGCAGACCTGTTTCGCACGTTTCAGTCTCTTGGTGAAGTCCTCATTCAGAGCAGATTCCTTCTGCGTGTATTCGTCCTCTTTCGTCTCGAGCCAGCGCTCGAATTCCTCGCATATTGAGTTGGCGAGTTCTTCAGATGCGCCGATGTTCTTGATGAGATCACGAATCTTGTCCATATTTCTGGCCTCCGAATGGGAAAATTTATCCCAATTTAACGTATCTTTGACAAAAATACTCAATTTTTAGGAATGTAGTGATGGTTAGGGATCTGGGTGGGTGGTCGGAGCCTCCCTATTCGCCATATCCCAGAGGGTTATCACATCCCTAATGGTCCCTTGGAATTGGTCGACCTCCTCCGGGTCGTTCGGATTGAAACCCCTCTCCTCGACGCGCTCTACTATCTCGCTCATTTGAGCGCTTACCTTGGGGTTTTCGCCAATTTTTTGTACCAGTACCGCAGTATGCCAGATGCTGAGATATAAACGACCGGCCCTTACCAGCACCTTCATAACCTCAGACATCCCGTCCGGCATATCTAAAAAGACCGACACGCTGGGACCAAACTGGTCGCGGTTAACTCTGGTATATATTCCGGGATGTTGGGCTATTGCATCCTCCATAAGGGCGTTTGCTATATCAACGAGATCCGGCTGTTGGCTTTCGGATATGTCAAATTTCACGGCGTCCCCAACTGGTCTTTGTACTTTTTAAGGGCGGGTACCAACGCCGGATGCTTCTGCCTGACCCACCCGGCGTCTGGATTTGTTGTTGACATGAAATCAATCAGCAGCTCCGTCACATTCCGGAGCATTGCTTTTCTTAGCTTTGCAGCGAAGTCTGGATCGCCGATGTCAAGCTCCATCTGGCCGGGCTCACTGTAAAATTTACCGTCCATAATTAAGGCCGACACAATGACATAGCCCTCATGCGCCACATATATAAAGTCCTCGGACTTAGATCCAACGTCCCAGTCCGCCATATCCCTGAGGATTACCATGACCACATCTGCAAGGCCTACTTCTTTAACCTATGGACGTATTTGACAGTTATTCCCTTAGACATCGTCTCATGTTAAAATACGGTATGAACATTATGCCGTTTATATTAAAGCTGGAGACAGGGCGAATATTATCATCTAGGGCGGAATACATCGCCTTCAAGATGACGCATCGCTACGTGGACCAGGAGCATTCATGGACTACGCGTACAAATATCAATGGCAAATTCGAGCTGACGATACACCCACGACATGAGACCTACGCCAGGGCCAGCGCATCAGACCTCCCTTACCCGCTCGATGAAGAACCAATGAACTTAAAGGTGTCTTATCCTTCTATCTACGTGAAGCACGCGCCGAAGGGCGATGGAGACCTCACCCTACAAATAGCGGTAGATCTGTTCGGCTCTCCGGTTCCCAAACACACAGATGTCGGGGCAGTCGGCCTGTACAGAGAAGACAGGCACAATAGCTTTCTAAACCTGGGTGACCCAGAATTCTTTGACAAATATGAAGACTTGATTAAAGCCGGGCTGAACGAGCGGGCCCTGCATCCCTTCGAAGGGGGGTTCGGGAAGCACTACCTGCTGTACGCGGCGATAGCGTCGCCAGCCGTGGAAACAAGAATCAAGTATCTGTCTCTGCGGGCGCTATTAGAAAAAATGAGAGAAGACGTGCCGATGGCCAGGTTAAATATCACAACCGAAAAGGGCAGAATGTTGAGAGTGACATTCCGGCAACGGCAACGCCACATGACATTGGCGACATTCCGCCTCACAACGAATAGGTTGAAGGCCAACATACACGGCGGAAGAAAAATCGACAAAAGGGCAGCTTCTCTGTCGGCGCACGGCGACATAAAGGCTATTATACATCTGCTAAAGAACTCTATAAAAGGAATGCTCGGCTATAAGCCAGAGCCAATGAATAAACATGGTTACTAAAGCGCAAGAAAAGAAATGGAAAAAAGAACAAGAGGAAAGATGGGCAGAAGAGCACAAGAGGAAGGAGTTCCTGCTTGATGTCATCGAACCCTTTGTCGACGAGGCTATAAAGGGTATAAAGGGCATAATCAAGCAGAAGCGCACTTACGTTTTTGGCGCAATCCCGATCATGGCAGCTAAGCTACCGGGCGAATCCTGTTACTCTGGCCACGTGCATATCATACCGAAAGATGGCGAGGTGAGATTTGAAGTAGGCAGGAACACAGTCTCAACGCTCCCGCTCGGCGATCCCGAGTTGGTGGAGAAAATGCGCAAAAAACTCCTAAAATGGCGGCAGCATTGTAAACAGAAGTGGATAAAAGATGAACGCAGAGACATTAAGGATGCAAGGGCAGAGATTAAGCGCCAAGAGCAAAAAATCGCTAGGGTAAACGCCAAAATTGATAAGTATAAGGAGCTATTCAAATAATGACGTTCGAGTGGTTAGAAAGCACAGCAGTACTATTGGCCATCGTCAAAGAAGCCTGCACCGGCTTCGCCGTTAACATATACCCCCGATCAAGCGCCTTAGAGTTGGAAATGGATCTCGAGCAAGACAGGGGGTTCGAGTACATAGCCATCGATATGAGCGAGTGGTTCCCAGGCATGGATACACCGTCTATATTTCTTGAATTTAAAGACGGGAAAGTGTGGCTCGACAACGGATTTGACCATAAGAATCGGGATACACGATACGACTTAGGCGATCCGGATACACCAGATGCCCTGACGTATATAATTAGAGAACAAGTAAGAAAATGCGAGAAGAGATCTAAAAAAGAATTTGATGTGGATTGGACTAAATATTAATCTCCACTAGGCCTCATTGAGAATACCAAACGCCTCATTAAGCTTCTGCTCAAAGCTTTCAGGCACGTAGCGGAATTGCTTGTCTTTTTTGGCCCCGTCTTCCATGTCTTCCAACCTATCATAGTAATCTGGAATTTCTTCTAGGTGATCCATGGAGATTTCTTGGGCGACGGCTTCATCATTGGTGTGTTCGTACTCTACGCCAATGCCCTTCTTGATCTGCCTCTTGTTGAAATCCTTGGGCTGGCGATCATCGGCGAATCCACCAGGAAGTTTGTCGCGATGCTTGGGCATTTACATGCGTCCTTCGCCAGGACCTTCGGGGCGATAACCGCCTATGTTCTTGAAACCAGGTTTACGCTTGCCGGGCATGCCACCCATGGGCGGAACTGCTGGCTCGGCTGGGGGCTCATTCATTAGCCCCTCGGCTCCCTTGCGGCGGCGCGCTCTCGCTCCGCGCGGAGGGGCACCTGGATCGGACGGCGCATCGTGCTTGGGGTTTATCTGGGTTCGCATCGTCGGATGTCCCCCGCCCTCAGATCTTCTTTCCCTCGGCGACGGGTACCTGTTGCCGCCCTCTCGCCCGTACTGCTCTTCGAGTTCGTCCTCTTCTTCGTATTCCATCTCTTCTTCGTCTTCTTCGTACGGCTCTTCTCCACCGTCGCTGAGCTGCGGCGGCATTTCGCCTTTTTCTTCGTATTCCTCTCCGCCACCAATCTGCGGCGGCATTTCGCCTTCGATCTCTGGGCTTACGAGGTTCTCTCCACCCATCTCCGGGGGACCTTCGTCCATGGGGCCTTCTTCACCGTAGACCTCCTCGTCTGCGGCTTCCATGCCTGGGCTCTTATAGAACATGCAGGCACCACGCTCATCGACTTTAATGTCGTCGCGTGTGCATCCCATGTTTTCGATGTCGTTGAAATCGCACTTCTCGGCGTAACATTCAGTCATCGAGGTGGGAGTGGCGGGGGCGCTGGGTTCTTCACCCATACCGGCTTCACCCTCAAGGCCGCCTTCCATGCCGCCCTCTACGCCGCCCTCTACGCCGCCCTCTACGCCGCCGAAGTCACCGCCTTCGGCGCCGCCTTCGTACTCTTCTTCGTCGCCCTCGTCGCCGCCCTCGTCGCCGCCCTCGTCGCCGCCCTCGTCTTCGCCGCCTTCATCCCCGCCTTCGGATTCCATCTCTTCGTCTTCTTCCTCTTTTTCCTCTTCCTCGAGCAAGACATCCTCGGGGTTTTGAATCATTTCCGCTATAAGGCGGATATCGTCATTTTTGCGCAGGTCGCCCATGGCGATCTCCCTTCAAATAGATTTCCAGATTACTAATCTATTTTTGATCGCCAAACTTCTCTAATTGGTCTTTCTAATCGGGTTGGCTTTGCCAGGGCATGAAATTAACAATGGAATTGAAGGCTTCTTCCCAATCACCACGGAAGCATAGCCCCCGGTCATCTAGGTATACGCTGGCGATGGGCTTGCCCTCATTGGTATTGGGCGGGTTGTTTGGATTTTCGTTGATATGATCGAACGGTATGTTGTGCTCGTTGAGATACACAGTAAGCTCTTCAACCTCACCGCGCGTAGTAAAAATAATGATCGTCCAACCAAGGTCTTTGAGCTTATGTAGATACGCCGAGGCGCCGGGAATGGGGTCCCTAAAGACCCCTCTCCCGAGCCACCCCTCAGAATGGTCGCAAATGACACCGTCGAAATCAACACACAGAGTTTTGTACAATGTACCCATATTATCTCCTTTTTCCTCAAATACTTGTACACATCCCCTTTTCATGTTAAAATAGGGGTATGTCAAGTCCAATAAAAAGAAAGAATCTCGCCATAAAAGGCATCGCGGAGACCGCAGACGACATCAAGGTGGGCCTCGGCAGGGGGTGGGTGTGGTCCCGGAAGGGGCTTATATCGAAGGGCGGCATTTGGAGCGGGGAAGTCGCGTTCCTAAGTGGGAAAGACAGTCTCTCCTGCACCATATTCGTGAAAAACGCCAATAGGGATTCTTACTACGCGTATAAGATACTCGCTCAGATTGGCGAAAAAGAATTAATATTCCACGAGCCCGGCAGTAGCGGCATACATGTCTCATCGAAAGTCGTGCCGCTGTTGCTCCTATACCTCGATCCTACCGGGGCCGTTGTCGATGA
>SDBU01000664.1_pt1 | contig 48557 bp, 69 predicted proteins | sample 2277071 | NCBI WGS metagenome assembly SDBU01 (sample SAMN10397929, study PRJNA504765) | marine sediment metagenome | isolation source: marine sediment core GS08_GC12, 126 cmbsf | place: Arctic Ocean: Gakkel Ridge, Loki's castle | collected 2008
ACCCACACGCCTTTCGGCACGCGGTCCTAAGCCGCGCCCGTCTACCAGTTCCGGCACTCCCCCAGAGGGAAGTAGCGGAATGGGACATGATCCTAAATCTTGTCCCATTCCCCCGCTCAACCAGGGGAGTTACTGCCTTTAACCCGATTGAAAGTCCTGTGTCCTCAGGGTGTCGCATGTCCATTTTCCTTCCTACAGTATAGAGTTACAAAACCATTCAGGACTTTATTTCTCCAATGACCCTGTTTGCGATTCCACCCTTTCCCTTCAGGGGTCTTCAGCCACGTCATGAATTTGGTAAAGGATTTGAACTGAGGGGGGAAGTCCTCGCGGTGGTGTTGCCAAGCATGCTTTAGAATAGCTCGCTGATACTTCGGCCAATATTGGGACATTGGCTTTGTCTCGTCAACATCCGGGAGTTCAAACTCCATCCCACATTTATCACAGAATTCACTCTTTGGCTTCATGCTATCACCTTGTTAAAATTCTCGTTCCAACCGCTCCCCAGGCTCGCTCTTTGATTTTGGGTTACTCTCCTTTACTGGCTCGCTCGACTATACTGGATTACTCCTTTCATTCCCTAAGTAAGGAGCACCGCCCCGATGAGGATTAGCTGGAGCGGTATCATGAGACCGGTGCGCTCCTCAATCCGTATCAGGCGTTCTTCTCCTTTAGCCCTATTCGGATTTCTTTTTCCACGAGGGATTAAAAACATAGTGACAAAGAAGATAACAGCCCCAGCAAGGCAAATATAGCCCAGTATCGCTTTAACCATTACACACTCCTTGTACCCTCAGGGTGTCGCATGTTTCTCCTTTGAAGTGGGGACCTCTATCCCTTCAATCTTGGCGAGCTCCCTCACCAGGTCTTCTACAATATGCTGATGCTCAGGGCGGAGGAGGACTATCACCCTCAGTAAACCATCATTGGATTCCAGCCTCAGCGGTCGCTCTGTTCGATAGCCAGCGAGGGCCAGAAGATGGTCTTCCAGTGCTACGCTCTGCTCAGTGCCGTCGGTAAAAACTTTGGCCAGCTTCCTGATGGTTTCTGGCAATGGCTGATGCCCCCTCATGATGTCATAAAAGATGGTCCGACTTAAGCCAGCCTCGGCTGCAACCCTGGTCACTGTTAGACCTTTACACCTCTGCTGTAGCCATTGGGCTAGACTACCGTGATTTTTCATAGTTTGCCTCTTCTCCTTTAGCTCGAGCACTTGTATCGGAGGCTTGAGGCGTGATAGAATAAAGACAGGTTATGAGATTTGCACACCTCATCAACCGACATAGTTAAGTCGCCAATTCGGCGGCTTTTCTATTTTCTCTCATACTTCCGCCTGGATTGCATTTTTCAAGATGGCTTTGGCTGTTCTCAGCCATTGTTCATCAAAGTATCTTACCCCGGGGGTATCAACAAATGTAGGTTTTGGCAAGACACCTCGGTCAATGCGAATATCCAGCTGATATCGGCTGAGTCCAAGGGCTTGCCTAACTTGTGGAGCTGTTAAGTATTTGTGGGTTAATTCTACCTTCGGCGTTGGCATAACGCTTAAGACTAGCACAGGGCTGGCAGTTTGTCAACCCCCCCAGGCGACTTTTTTTTGAGCTAATTTTAGGGCAAAGGAACCCCCCACACTCAAACTGGGCTGGGGGCTCTTAAATTTCGTATCTAGCAGCTCCTGAGAGCCAAATTGGGGCAATTTACTGGGGTGGTTAATGGTAATCTACCTGGGCTATTGTTCTCCCTTAGAACGCTGTTTTACTTTACTGCGTCCTTATCCCTTAGTTAGGAGGCCAGAATTCTGTCTGGTTGATGAAATTAAAAAGTGGCTATCTGGGTTTGCCAGTAGAGCCATGAGCCCAGATATCCTGAAAAACAGATCCCATTCGACAAGACCACGAACACCATGCCTACATTGAGCCACTTCAATAGCTTAGCTTTGCCCAGACGAATGAGAAAAATCGTCACCAAGAAGGCTAAGAACCCCTTGATGAACATATTGCTGTTGAAGGACGAGGACCACCAGACAGCTTCTACTCCTCCGTGAGCCAATAGCTGTGTTGTCAGCCATGCGTCAGTTACATTGAGAGACACAAAAACCATCGCACTTGCCGCGGTGGTGCTTATTGCAATTCTTCTCATCATTGTTCGTAATCCACAAAAAGGGAACGGGATGCCACTTGCCCGATTACGCCAAGGGCAGCACACGGGAGGGAGGTTCACCCTAAATCCAGATTGAGCAACTGGAGCCCTTGTTTCCCCTGGCAGAGCCCGTCCCAACTATGGTGAGCATGGTAACTAAGCTGTCAGTCGATGGTATCTTACGGCAATCCGGGATAACTTGTCTGCGTAACTGTCCCCTCAGTGTCAACGCTATACAAGCCTGCAACACCAGCCACCCCACCAACAATAAAAGCGCCTACCGTCGTCGTGCCAGCAATTATGTCACTCGTGGTGGTGCTAGTAGTCGGGTCAAAGCCGAAGGCTTGAACGCTGCCAAAGCCCGACACGCCCCCGTCTACCATAGCCGCCAGCACTGCCGTCTGAATGTTATGATGTTCAGTAGATGCTGCCTCTTTTGTTCCCGTACCTATGAATTTTCCAACATTAGGTATTGCTACTGCGGCGAGAACACCTAGGACGGCAATGACAACCAGTAGTTCGATCAGGGTAAACCCCTTCTCTCCGTAGCGGAACTGCTTTAGAAACCTTTTGATAAGCCTTTTCACGGTTACCTCCTTTCTTCTGTTGATATTTGAACTCTACCGCACCCTAGAGTGCACTGCAATAGCTCAAAAGTACCTTTTCAGGTAGTAAAATAGTCATGTCTGAAAGTGATGCACTTTGCATCAGTGCGTATCACTTTGCATCACTTTGAGGCATTTCGGGCTAGTTTGAGCTACTTTGAGGCAGTTTTAGTGCTCCTTTATCCATCGAACAAGGTCTTCTATTAAGAAGACCCGTTTTCTACCGATCTTGTGAGAAGGAAGCCCCTGCTTCATAAGCTGGCGTAGTGTCTCATGGCTAATATTTAAGAACTCCTGGGCTTCCTGGAAGTTATAGAATATTCGCTTAATTTTCTTCGGCTCTTGCTGAATTTGATCCCTCCTATTTTACAGTAATAATACGAATACTAGGGGAAAGAAGGCAAAGGTGGCTTTCCCTTGTCTATTGTTGACCTATACTAGCTCTAGATAGTTGTCGTTTGGCTTGACTAGTCTTACCTAGCCTAGTAAACTTACAAAAGTGGAAAAGAGTAGGGTCAAAATTACTAAGCCAGGTTGTCGCTGCTTGCGGTGCCGGCATACTTGGATCCCCCGGAAAGGTAGACCTCATATATGTCCGAAGTGTAAAAGTGCTCTATGGGATGTCCAAAAGAGGAGAACTAAAGATTAAATAGAAAGACCTGTGTCAGCAGGTCTTTCTGGGAAGCGAAAACAGATAATGACGTTTTATAGTTGTTGCTATTATAAAGTAATCCTGAAGAAAAGTCAAGCAACAGGGCTCAGGGGAACCCAAAGTGAGGGTGTTCTTTGAGCCTTTGTTTTTATTAAGGCGGATGCCAGTTTTAGCCTGGAATAGAGGTAAACGATGACAGTGCTTGACAAGATTAAGGCTCTTTTCAAGTGGGCAAAGCCATGTGCTGGGAAAAAGGTAGCTAAGGCTCCTGAAAAGAAGACCAAAAAGAGCTAAGAAAAGCTGGTCCTGTCGGGGGAAACCAGGGTGCTACGGAAGATGCCATCTAGTAGCATAATTATGGGCAGCTTACCCCTCCCGTGACCGGAGCCCTGGGGGTAATCGGGCTTAGCGGCAGGGCCAGCCACAAAAAGGGGGCCAAGTTTATTGACAATAATGGTGTCAGATACTTTGACCAGGATGGCTCACGAAGGAAATTGTGAAGAGTAAAGGGGGGTGATGCCTATTGAAGCAGCACAACTGAATAGAAAAATCTTAAGGAGGAATCAAAAAGTGAACAAGAAATTTATCTGGTTGATTATAAGCTGCCTGATGGTGGCCGCTCTGATTCTGGCATCCTGCCGTGCAGAACCGGTGGTGGAGGAAAAGAAAGTCGAGGGTGTGGTGACGGAGCCAGAGAAAAAGGTGGAAGATGTGGTGGAGGAGCCGGAGAAGGTCGGGCCGCAGTATGGCGGCACAGTTTATATGGCTCCTTATTGGACGGACACCCCCACCTTCGATACGGCAGACCGCATATGGCAGACCGTACACGTATGGGATTTCACTCATGACACTGCGATACGCGCCGACTGGTATATAGATAGAGAGAAAGCTGACTATCTGTTTACGTGGGACTGGCGTTATAACCAAGCTGTTTGGACCGGTGGTTGGGCTGAAAGCTGGGAGACGGTCGATCCCCTAACCTATACCTTCAAAGTACGCAAAGGTATTCGTTGGCAGAACAAGCCGCCGCTAAATGGCCGTGAGTTTGTTGCCGAGGATGTGGTACTGCACTTTGAGAGGCTTCTAGCGGCCCCTGTATATGCAGGACACGCTCTACAGGCTATAGAATCGGTAACTGCCCCCGATAAGTATACGGTTGTCTTTAAGGCGAAGTTTCCCTTTTATGTGTTATTAGACGAAATTGCTTTTACTCACGTCGCGGCGCATGAGTTGTGGGAGCAATACGGTGACCTGAGGCACTGGACAACTTCTATCGGAACGGGGCCGTTTATGTTGGAAGATTACGTGGCTGACAGTTCTTTTACCTTCGAACGGAACCCTGACTACTGGGATAAGGACCCCAGAAACGGGAACCAGCTGCCCTACATAGACGGCGTTAAGCTGCTCGTCATGCCAGAAACCAGTACTAAGATGGCGGCACTGCGGACAGGCAAGCTCGATTTCGATACTCAAATCGGCTGGATTCACAAGGACTCTTTAGCGACGTCTGCTCCAGGGCTGCAGTGGGTTTCCAATCCGGATGGTAGTGCTTATGAGATCAAGCTCAAAACTACCATTGAACCTTTCAATAACCTGAAGGTGCGCCAGGCACTGTCCATGGCGATAGACCGCGATGAGATGGCCGATGCCTTCTACCCGCCCGGAGTTGGCAAAACCATGAACTATGTAATCATGGAGGGCTGGACTGATATATACACCCCCTTTGAGGAGCTTCCACCAGCAGCGAAGATGGTCAGAACCTACGACCCAGTAGCAGCCAAGGCGCTTCTGGCCGAGGCTGGCTACCCCAGCGGCTTTGATACATCTGTTCAGTACGTTATTGAGGGAGGACGATGGGCGTGGGGTGAAGACGCACTGGTTATGGTCAAAGACTACTGGATGAAGAACCTTAATGTTGACCTTACACTTAAGCCGGTTGACCGCGGTACCGGGGCCACTATGAGGACTCCTCCATACCCATACGAAGCAACATTCGCGAGTAGTGCTGGAGGGACGTTGTACCCTATACTTTTCAACTATCACTACACTGGGGCCGTTGCTAACCGGTGTATAATCAGCGACCCGTATATCGATGGGATGATCGACAAGATAAAGGTAGAGTTTGATGTGCCTAAGCGGAACGCAATGTACAAAGAGGTATTCGAGTACATTATGGGGCAGTCCTTTTACATCGCCTTCCCGCAGGGAGTTACATACACTGCTTGGTGGCCATGGTTGAAGGAGTATGCTGGTGAAACTACCATAATGAAGGGATATGGTCCAATTATGGCTCACATCTGGCTCGACCAAGACCTAAGGGAAGAGATGACCGGAAGAAGATAAGCTTGGTCTTGCTGAAATGTAGGGAGCAGGGCTCTCGCTAACAATAGAGAGTCCTGCTTTAGTAAAACGTAAGGAGGAATATAATGGCAAAAGAAGTTATCATTATGCCCAATACAGCTGAATATCCTTTCTCCTCAGCAGTCAGGGCTGGAAACTTCGTCTTTGTATCTGGCAATGGCGGGTATGTGGACAAAGATGGCCAGAAGGTGTTAGGGATAGTGGCTCAAACCAGACAATGTATGGAGAACATAAAACAAGTTCTGGAAGCAGCTAACTCATCGCTATGCGATGTAGTGAAAACTACCATCTTCATAACTAATATCGATAATTTTGCTCAGATGAGTGAAACATACAAAGGTTACTTTCCTAAAGACCGTCCTGCTCGCTCCACAGTGGTGTGCGGATTGGTAAATCCAGACATGCTCATTGAAATAGAATGTATCGCTTATAAGCCATAGTCCTAGTATCAATGAAGTAACTATCGTCTTCGCTGTCTACTAGGAGGGACCGATTAGGCGGAAAATAATAAGGAGGTTTTTACAAGCAATGAAGAGGATACTTTGGGAAGAAACGCGTCGGCCTGAATTTGAAGAGCTCGCCAAGGCTAAAGCTGTAGTCATTATTCCGGTTGGCTCTACTGAGCAACATGGGATGCACCTGCCAGTCAACGTTGATATGAATTGCTGTTATTCTATTGCCAAACGTGCGGCACAGTCCATAGACGAGTTCCCAGTGTTGGTGTTACCCCCCGTCTGGACTGGGTATTCCCCCCATCACATGGCTTACCCAGGCTCCATTACCCTCAAATACCATACCTTTGTTGAAGTGATAACCCAGGTTGTAGCTAGCGTTCATGCCCATGGATTTAAGAAGGTAATTATTCTTAACGGTCATGGCGGTAACTCCGGTATTCTCAACTCACTGCGTAACAAGTTGGCTTTTGAAGATGGTACACCTGCAGCAACCTACACTTATTGGGAAATACCATCAGTTGCTGAGGAAATGAATATCCTTAGCCAGACCGACGAAGGTTCTATCGGTCATGCCGGTGAGATGGAAACGTCACTCCAGCTTTATCTACAGCCAGAACTGGTCGACAGGGGTTCTGCTGTTGGTGAGGCTTCGGGTTGTAAAGGTGACCCTACTAGCGGGAGTCGTGAAAAGGGGGAACGTATAGTCAAAGCTGCGGTAGATGCCTTTGTAAAGATAATTCGTGACTATCATGATGCTGAAGGGAAGTGGCAGGGCTTTTTTGTCTAAGGAGATAATTATGAAAATCAAAGATGTTAAGTGTGAAGTATACCTTCAGGAATCTTCTAGGTCACAGAGGTCTAGAGCGCAGAGGCGAGGCTTCCCGCCTCCTGCTGAGAAAGTACCCTTCCTCATGCTCGGCATTACTGCCGATGATGGAATAGAGGGCTTTGCTTTTGCTCCTAGAAATATCACTGAACAAGCCGTTAACGTAATCAGACATGTAATAATTGATAGAGACCCCTTTGACAGAGAGTGGATTTGGCAAAGATTATGGGAGATGTACCATTACGGGTCAGGTGGGGGGCCACTTTCTTTGTATGCATTGTCAGCTGTAGATGTTGCACTGTGGGACCTCACTGGCAAAGCACTGGGGCAGCCGATTTATAAGCTTCTGGGCACATATCGTGACAAGATAAGGATTTATGCCAGCTCTGACTTCCTTCCTTCTCCTCAGCATTATTTCGATGAGGTCACCTCCTGTAAAAACCAAGGAATCACTGCTTATAAGCTACACGTCAATCCAGAGATTGCTCTTGAATCTTGTCGAGCAGCCAGGCGGGCAGGTGGCGATGACATGGCACTGATGTACGATCCCTTTCATTGTTACAACCGCGAAGAAGCATTGCGAGTAGGTAGAGTGCTGGAAGAGCTCAACTTTCACTGGTTTGAGGAGCCGATTCCAGATGTTGACATTGAAGGCTTAATCATGCTCAAGGAAAAATTAAATGTTCCTATTGCTGCTACTGAGAGTGCTCCGCTGAGTATGTTCACTATACCCGAGTACCTGGTTCGCCGGGCATGTGACATAGTACGCTGCGATACCCTTGTTAGTGGTGGCATTACCCCAACGAAGAAGATTGCCGACATGTGTAACGCCTTTGGCGTGCAGTGTGAGATACATACTGGCGGGGTTTCATCTGCCTGTATATCCAATCTCCACGTTGAGTGTGCCATTAAGAACTGTGTGTTTCACGAAATGTATCCTTGGCCAGATATCATTAACTTATTTGGCCTCAAAGGATACCCTGTCCCCGATGATGAAGGGTATATTCATGCTCCGCAAAAACCAGGGCTGGGTGTTGAGATTGACTGGGAGGCATTGGGTAAGCCAATAGCAAGTTACTAAAACAATTGGAGGTTTATAATAATGGCATTAGGTAAGATCAACCACATAGACTTTTGTGTTGACGACTTGGAGAAGACAGTTAAGTACTTCACTGAGAAGATGGGATTTAAGGTGGTGAGACGCACCGAGCATGCAGGTGGATCGGTCGAGTTAGTTTCGCCTGCTGGCGATGAAATCTTCGAATTTAGTCAGGTCACTGAAGAGTATTTGAGCAAACCAGGCGTGACCGATAGACCCTACCTTAACCACATCTGCTTCGAGGTAGAGGATATAGATAAGGAGTACGAAGAGCTAAAGAGCAAAGGGGTCCATTTCGAGGATGCTGACACCCCTAAGTACTTTGCACCGACCGACAGGAAGCTCGCCACCACCTTTGATGCAGATGACCGTAGATGGATACAGCTGGTGGAAGTGAAAGATCCGCCAGTTACAGTTGAGTAGGGGGGAAATGAGGTGTCAGGAGTTTTCACTAAAATAAAAAGGAGTTGAACAATGAATGGAGCTATAGAATCTTTGAAAAAGCGAGGTACCGTTTATGAAAAGTTAGGGGTTAGGCCAATTATCAATGCAGTTGGTTATGCGACCCTCTTGAGTGGCGAGGTCATGGAACCTGAAGTAGTGCAGGCAATGGTAGATGCCAGCCATGCGATGGTTAGAATGCACGATCTTAACGAGTGTGCTGGGAAACTACTAGCGAAGTATACACATGCTGAAGCAGGTCATGTCGCGGCTGGGGCAGCAAGTGGGATGTTGCTCCAAGCGGCTGCGTGCATGACTGGGAAAGACCCGGCAAAGATTAAACAGCTTCCCGACACTGAGGGCATGAAGAACGAGATTATCGTTAGTCGGAGGCATGACAATCCTTTTGTGCAGCAGTGGCGTAAGGCAGGGGCCAAGATAGTCTGGGTTGGCTCGTGTACCGATGAAGTGAAAGGCTGTGAAATTGAGGCAGCGATAAACGATAAAACTGCTGCTCTAGGGTTTATTGCCTCTGGTGCGCAGCCCGACTCGTTGGACTCTCTCCACAGAATGGCAGAAGTAGTGCATCGGCACGGCCTACCGTTGATAGCTGACGCAGCTGGAATGCTGCCACCAGTGGAAAATCTTTGGAGGTTTATCGAGTACGGATCTGACATGGTAGCCTTCAGTGGTGGAAAAGCGATAATGGGTCCTCAATCCACGGGGATACTTTGTGGTCGACGAGACTTGATAGAAGCAGCGGCTCTCAACCATAGTCCATGTACTCCATCAATCGGCCGAGGAGCAAAAGTCTGTAAGGAGGAGATAATTGGTCTACTGGTAGCACTTGAGCGCTATATGCAACGTGACCACGCAGCGGACCAACGCAGATGGCGTGAACAGTGTTATATGGTGGCAGCTGCAATGGCAGACATTCAGGGTATCAAAGTAGAGGTACTGCAGGATGATTGGGTTCGACCAATCCCAGAGTTAAATGTCCACTTCACCGAGGATTGGGCAGGGCCATCATTGGATGAGATTGTTGATAAGATGGCCGAAGGTGACCCCTCAATCATCGTTGGAAGGAGACAGCGAACGAGAGAACAGCTATCCGTAAATCCATGTGTACTTATGGAAGGAGAAGTAGAATTGGTAGGTCAACGCTTATGCGTTGTCATGGTAAGTGGCGGGTAAGACAGTGCTGAGTTACTGAAACAGGAAGGAGAATGTAATAATGACATTAGGTAAGATCAATCACTTGCAGTTCTATGTCGAGGACTTACAAGAAACGCGCAGATACTTCACTGAAAAACTAGGGTTCAAGTTTGTACGGCGAGGGCATGGGGGGAGATCAGTCGACTTAGCCCCACACGAGGGTGGACCAACCTTTGAATTCTTTCAGATAACTGAGGAATACAAAACTGCTAAGGCGGAAGAGAGGCCTGATCTTACTCACGTTGCTTCTGACAGAAGGCCATATCTTGACCATATCGCTTTTGAAGTAGAAGATATGGATAAAGCCTACAGTGAACTGAGAAGTAAGGATGTGATATTTCAGGAAGCTCCAGAACTCAACCCAGCGAACAACAGGATGCTTGCTGGTACCTGTGATGCAGAAGGTAAGAGGTGGATACAGCTGCAAGAAGTGAAACCTGATTAAGCTCAGACAGTGAGCTGGTCCTGCCGGGGGAAACTGAGGTGCCGGGGCTTTTCTTTTCTCTCCGGCTTAATATCTCCCCTTTTACCCTCCCGTGTGGAAGCCTCAGCTGTAATCGGGCTTAGCGGCAGGGCCAGCTATACAAAAGAGGGGTCAGGGGTTCAAATCCCTGACAATGATATATTTTTAGATAAAGCATTCATTAGTGGAGACTATATGCAAGCTTACATAATCAGAAGACTATTACTGTTTATCCCCACTATGTTCTTGGTGAGCCTGCTTATTTTCTTTCCTATCCGGTTCCTTCCTGGCGATGTGATGCAGCTAATGGTGGCTGAACATGAGTACTACTTCTTCCAAGAGGGAAGTGAGGCAGCGGAGTCTCTTGATTTAATTAGGCATGAACTGGGGCTGGATGTGCCAGTTCATATCCAGTACGGACGTTGGCTGGGGATGGTACGGGATAAAGATGGTGAGTTTGCGGGTCTTCTCCAGGGCAACCTCGGGATTTCCTTATGGACACGCCGTCCTGCGATCGAGCAGATAATGCCAAAACTTCCAGTAACTCTCGGACTCGGCATCATGGCTCTAATAATAGCACAACTAATAGCCCTACCGGTAGGTATATATTCAGCAATACGGCAGGATACTGTGGGTGATTATACAGGGCGTAGTGTGGCCATATTCTGCATTGCCGTTCCTTCTTTCTGGTTGGGAACTATGATTATGGTCTTCCCTGCCATCTGGTGGAATTGGTCGCCACCTATGGTGTACACCTCTTTTATTGAAAATCCGCTAGAAAACCTCCAAATGCTCATAATTCCAGCCACTCTTCTGGGTATGGTCATGTCAGGAGTAACCATGAGACTGACGCGCACCATGATGCTAGAAGTGCTCAGGCAGGATTACATCAGAACTGCCTGGTCAAAGGGACTCACGGAGAGGGTGGTCGTCATAAGACACGCCCTGAAGAATGCCCTAATCCCAGTGATTACCATAGTAGGAATGCAGTTGCCTCTCTTGATTGGAGGCTCAGTTATTATAGAGAGTATATTTGCCCTGCCCGGGATGGGGCGACTTATGCTTTATGTTCTTAATCAGCGAGACTATCTCGTGCTTGCCGGAATAAACATTTTGATAGCCTCCGCAGTGCTAACGGCCAATCTAATTGTGGATCTAAGCTACGCCTATCTGGACCCCAGGATTCATTATAAATAATGAGGAAAAGAGAAAATGGCTGAAATACCAGATAGTCTCCCTTATGCAGAGACAAAAAAGCACTCCCTACTGGTTGACCTGGTTATCAAGCTGGTCAAGGAGAAGCCGCTAGGCCTGGTCGGCGGGGTTATTGTCCTGGTTCTGTTTCTCACCGGCATTTTTGCCGACTTCATTGCCCCTTACGGATATAATGTGGTCGACATACCAATCAAACTGAGTCCGCCAATGGCCGGATACCCTTTGGGCACAGACCAGCTTGGCCGAGACCTGCTCAGCCGTATTATCTACGGGGCTCGTATCTCTATGATTGTTGGCCTGGCTGGTGCCGCTCTTGGCACAGTAGTAGCTACAGTTCTTGGTATTCCTTGTGGTTACCTTGGCGGTAAATTTGACCTCATCTTGCAGAGATTTGTCGATGCCCTTATGGCTTGGCCATGGCTATTCTTTGTCCTGACCTTGATGGTTATCGTGGGGCGGGGTCTGCCGCAGGTGATACTCGTTTTGGGCATAAGAAGGGGCATCATCGACTGCAGGATAATCAGAAGTGCCGTTATCGGCATTAAGGAGAACGTGTACGTGGAGGCGACCAAGGCTATTGGTGCTCCAACTCGGAGAATACTTCTCCGGCATATCCTGCCCAATATTATGGCACCGATAATTATCACATTTACCATATCTATGGGAGGTATGATTCTGTCTGAGGCTACCATAAGCTTCCTTGGCTTTGGTATTCCCCCTCCCCTTCCCAGCTGGGGAGGTATGCTTAGTGGAGAGGGACGAAGGTTCATGATATACGCTCCGTGGTTAGCTATTTGGCCCGGGCTGGCTTTGAGCATTGCCGTTTATGGTATCAACATGCTGGGTGACGCCGTCAGAGACATACTGGACCCGAGGCTGAGGGGCGGCCTTGGGCGTTATGGAAGAGCAAGACTGAAGGAGAATGAGAAAGGAGGGTAGCCCAGAAAACAAGAGTGAGTCAACTGACAAGAGAAAAACCAGTTATCCTGAGCAAGCTACAAGAGAGCTGGTCCTGTCGGGGGAAACTGAGGTGCCGGGGCTTTCTTTTTCCCTCCGGCTTAATATGGCTCCTTCCCCTCCCGTGTGGTGCCTCAGCTGTAATCGGGCTTAGCGGCAGGGCCGGACATAGAAGGGGGTCGGGGGATTCGAACCCCCGACCCTTCTCTTATAGTGTATGATTATTAGTAATATACTAAAAGTCAAACATTGCCGGCTGCTCTGCCTTTCTCGCGGCTGCCTCTTCCTCTTTCTTCTGCCGCTTAGCCGTCCGGTCCCTGTCAAGCCTGGCATCAATTCGCTTCCTGTATATCCAAGCCTTGAGCCGATTGAGGTCTCTCATCTGGCCATCGTCTAGTGACTCTACCCGGATATCCCCTGGCATTGTGACCCCTGACTCCTTGGTGCGCCACTTCTCATAAACCTTGGTGGCGATGTAAAGGTAGATTTGAGTCCAGTCGTGACCCATCGGCTGAGTAAGTGAGGCTGTGTTGAGATAGGCACAGGCTTCGGCATCAGTACCGGTCATCTCCTCGCCTTTTAGTGCCTTCATATTCATCACCAGCCTCTCCAGGGTAATAGAGGTCTTTAGCCACTCGGGAAGACTATCTCCCCATCCACCAGGCATGACAATAATCGGGTCAGAGAATACCCCGACCAGCTCACCAATCCACTTAGCTTCCTCCTTCACTAATGTTGACCTCCTTTCTATTCAATTCCTTTTCATAACAAGCAACGGGAGGGCGTGGATTCCACACCCTCCCGAAGCCACCAACTACCAGTCTTTTGGCTTCATGGGCATGATAAGAACTCTCGGGTCGTTATGGCTATGGAATGCTATAGGCGAAGTGTTGCCGGTCCATGAGATGGTGACTATTCCTTGCTTGCCGGCAAGGTAGCGGAGCAGATAAGACACGTTAAGTGCGATTCTGTTTGGGGTTCCGCTGCTATCCATGGTTTTAAAGGAGCTCTCGACTTTCTGACCATCGCTCTTGGCAGAAACAGTCGCCTTATCGCCTTTAAAGGCGATGCGAACAATTCCTGCCTCATCCAGTGCTACTCCCATAACCCGGCGGACAGCCACCTCAAGGTTTTCAGCCAAAAAGTGAACCTGCAGGATTGGCTTTCCTTTCGGGATCAGTTTTAGCCAATCGGGTGGTTTGCCGCTGACCAAGTGGATAATGGCGGCGGTGTTATTCTCAAACTGGAACCTCAGCCCCTGCTTGCCATCGTGAGCCACCATGGCGTATTTCTTAGCCATTATCACTGGAATCAATTCCTCAGCTGGGGGTGGTGTGCGGGGTGTCTTCTCCCATAGATGCTTGAGGACAGCTACAGAGTTGGAAGGAAGAATTGCTATGGTATGCTTGGGAAAAGATAGAGGTAGCACTTGGTCGGCCATTCGGAACCCATCTCCCGCAGCCACCTCGATCGGGTCTCCGAGAATAAGCGTTACGCCGTTAAGGACTGGTCTACTGGCATCGGTAGCAACGTAAGGTAGGACCGTGACTAAAGCGGGAATGAGGATATCGGTATTGAGAGACTCCTCAGTTTCAGGAACGAACTCTGGCACGTCCGGGAAGGTCCCGGAATCCTCTACCGGGAAGGTTGCGCTGCCATCTGCCCAGGATAGGGACAGCTTGCCAGGCTTGCTTTCTACATGTAGCAATTCCATACCAGGGGTGAACTGAAGTACCTTGGCTACATCCTTAAAGGGGACTAGAGATGTGAGGTCAGCTTCAGGTACCCCAATTACTACCATAGTTTCGAGGTTGGTGGCAATAGCCTGGCCATCCTTGAGCAAAATACTCTCGAGGCTCTTTATCTTGGATTTGCGGGCTACTGCGGGTTTCAGTAATTCCAGCATTTCCCTGAATTTAGCTACTTGGATATCCATTCTTATCACCTCCTTCTGGCCTATAAATTTACACACCGGTAGGCCACCTTCCGATGCTTGCCGACGATGTTAGAAGAAGCTCGGTTGGCTGGTTGCTTTCTTCGGGGCTGCTGAAGTTCTAGCAGGAGCTGGTGCCGGAGTAGGCAGGTTTGCGTTGGGATTGCGGGGGCTAGCACTCCACTTCTGCTTCGCTTCCTCGACGAGTTTTGGGACTCGCTTCAAAGCAGCAGCTAAGTTGCCCTTGAGAGTTGTATACACCGGGTCGCAATCCGGCGATTGAACTCCCAGCATTACCCTGCTGTCATTGAGGATAATAACTACCTTGAGCTCATTCGACTGCTTTGCCTTAACACTCTCTTCCTGCTCCCCTGCTGTCTTTTCAGCTGCTTCGGCTTGCTTTGGTCCAGTCATGTTTTCACCTCTCTCTTGAATTTTGTCTCAGGAGGGTGTCGACCTTCACCCCTAGTATTCTGGCCACTATCTCTGGTTCTGCCGGCACTATTTGCAGAGTGCCAGCTTCCATATCAAGGTATGCTCCCATCCAACTTAGCCTTCCCTGGAGAAAGCGGTGCGTAAATTCCAGCACTAATGCTGCCATGGACTGGTTGATTACAGGGCTCTGCTCCTCAGCCATCACAGCTTCGGCGCAGTCGACGCTATCATTAACCGGCCTTGTCGGCGGAGCTAGCAGGGAAGGAAGTTGAAGTGTTGGTTTTGGTAAGGCATACACTTCCTGGCTCTCCTCATCGAAACACCCTTCGAGATGTTCTACAGTATTTGTGTTGCCAATAAGGACTTGACCGGAAGAATATCCATTGCCGGCATCGAGCCACCAGTTACCGAAGTCCAATGACTCAGCAATTGAACGCCGGGCAGCCACATTATCCACGCAGCCTATAATCAAACCTTGAGCTGCCATTGTAGCCAACCCTCCCCCTAAATCTTTATGCACAAGGTCGGGCATATAGGGATAGACGCTGTATCCGACAGTGCGCCCATACTGGCGGGCTAAGCGCTCTGCAAGAGCCTGGCTTTTAAACTTACCCACGTCGCTGGAGAAAAATTGCTGCCTTATCAGGTTATGGGGCTCCACGCGGTCGGGATCTATCAGTATCAGGGAGGTATCGCTGTTAATAAGCAGCCGGCATAAGCCTTCAGCGACGAAGCTACCAGTGCCCCCACAGCCGACGAGCAAGATTCTTGATTCCATGGGCATGCCCCTCAACGAGATCCTGAACGCCATCTTTGCATATCACCTCCTCTTTTTCGTATTCCAATGCGCCAATCAGGGAGCCGTCAAAGACTTCACTCCAAGATAACTCTTTGAAGTAGCCGTAGGCTCCTATCCTAAGTTTCACTATAGGAGTAGCGTTTAATTTCCCGATAACGCCGTATAGTTTCAAGCCCGTTTCATCCATATTATCTGTTGAGCTGAACCGCGCACCCATGTGGCCGTGTGAATGCATTTCAAGGACTACAGAAGACCTCACCTCATATACAACGCTGCCGGCAGACTTGTCCTGCACGGGTATGTAAAAGTGGTAGCCAGCATCCCCGACTATTGCCACATAGTGTTCGGAGGAGCTGTCCGCCAGAAACAAATCGAGTGCCAGGTCGAAGAACCGCTGCGGGATGCTCCCGTAGGTCAGAGATATCTTCGTCTCAATAGGTGCTAGACCTCTGATTTCACACTCGGCAACCGGTATTCTCGCTGCAATAAGCGGGCTTTCAGCCTCAATGAAAATTCCGTTGGAGGCAAAGATATAGTCATAGTAAAGGCCTCTTTCCCCGGAGATCCCTTCTGGATAATTCATCAGGTATCCGACTGGTTTACTCATATTGCATCAGGTCCTTCACCTTGCCATGCTTAACCAGGTCATCATTCGGAAAGGTCTTCTTCTTGTCCAGGTATTCCCACAAAAGAATGATATTGTTTGGGAACTTAAGTGACCTGTTTCGCACATCGGCCGCTGCGCTGAAGAACGATATAAAGAACGACTCCACTATGTCCGCAACCCTGGTTGGATATCTGTGGTTACCCGGGCAGGACCTGCCATCAGCATATACATTGCAGAGTGGTGCTTTGTAGATAATGTCCGTTTCCTTGGTCGGTTTCTTCTTCACCGCGAAAACCCACGGCGGTTTACCAGGCGAGCACAGGAAGATTAACCCGGGCAACGGTATTGTGAATCGGCGTGGCGGGCTGGTAGCCGATTCCTGAAGAGCGAGTTTACGCACCTTTGGCTCGGTATAGAGTGCGAAGATTGGTCCTTGCCTGGTGTTAAGCCACCAGATAGTTTGAGGCGGCAACAACCCTGAACCGAAGGATAATTCGCTGGCCAGGGCATGACTTACATCCATGGCTGAGACTATTTTTCTTTCTACCGTTTCCGGGTTAAAAAGGGTCATTACCACTGCCTGGTGGTGGAAATCCAGCCTGCATTTCAGCGGATCTGCCGGCACCTCCAGCTCGGAAGGGATAGCCCAGTGAATGGAGTTATCAACCATTCACGGTCACCTCCTTTCTTAATTTAGTCTTCCTTTCAGCGCAGATACTTCATTTAGCTTCTTCGGATAGTTACCATACAGGTCTCTCTCAATACCCAAACCAAGCATGCCCTTGACCGACTTTAATTCAGCTAGTGAGAACGACCCCCATTCCAGCTCGAAGCCATCCACCAAGCCGAAAAACGTATCCTTACCGTCAAACTCGGTAGCATACCAAGTCCAGCTACCTGTCGGGTCAAAGAACTTCACCACACATATTGCTTCTCCGGCCTTGCCATCCTGTCTACCGACCTGCTTGAACTTCTCCCTGATTTCCTTCGTCAATAGCTCCACGTTTCACCTCCTTTCTTTACTTTGAATTTACCTCTTAACATGAAGCCCGAAAGACACGCCCATATACCCGATAGTGTAGTTGGCGATATCTTCGCGGATCTGGTAGTTCTCTTCACCGTGAAACTGCTTCAGGATCTCCTCGAACACTTCGGCCAGTTTTTTCACGGCTTTCTCTTTCTTGTAGTCATAGTCGTCTCGTACCGTTTCAGGTGGTTGCTTCATGCTTGTATCACCTCCTCTTTTATTACTTGTCCGTCATCATCTAAGGGGAAAGGCATTTGTTCCTTGGCCACAGGTGGAGAAACACATTCTATGCCCAGCATGATTGATAGGAGTTTCTCGAAGTTGTGGTGCATGTCCTCCTCAAGCCACGCATACATATGGCTCATCTTTTCTTGAAGGTCTATGACCGTTGGCCACTGCTCGGTAAGGTCATTAACGAGCTCCACGCTCCAAGATTCTGGACCGTAATCGGCATAATTGCCGTCCAGTTGCATGTAGCCGGTGCTTTGGTGGATCCAATCGGCAAAAGCAACAACCCCCTCGTATCTCGAACCATCAAACATCCTGTGAATGTCATTCAGGCTCCAACCATCGGGCGGTATCAGCTCTACCAGGCTTTTACCTACTATGTCCTTCACGCGCTCGAGGATTGGCAACCGCTCGGCATTGTCCCAGGGGCTTTCTACCATAGAAAGTAAGAGAACAAAGCCATCTCTGTAGTCGTTAAACTGTTCATAATCATCCCACGAGAAACCCATCAGCGGGACGGGGATATGCTGCAGGAAATCCGAGATGGTGAAGTCATCGAAGAAACCTTCCACGTCTTCTAGCGGGAAGTATCGGTTGCTAAAATAGTGGCAAAAGCGCTCGATTCGGTATCCATCGGCGCCGGCAGCCATTATATCGATCTCGTATTCCGGAAGAAACTCCCTCACAAGACCGAGAAACTCTGAGACTGAGTCGGAGGCTTCCAGGAGGTCGACAAGCTGAACCAGTGATGGCGGGCCGACAATGAGTTTGGCTGCCAGTAAAGCAAGCGGGTACACCGGTGCAGGTCTGGGCTGCGTGGTGGTGCCATCTACTCCCTCATTGACCATCTTCAGGGAATTGCGGCGGGCTTGTTCATTCAGATAGCGAAGGGTGTCTAGGTCAAACATCTGATATAGTCTCCAATTGCTCTAGTGCGTTGACCGCGCGTAGGGTGTGAACGCCATACATCTTAGCCTCAGCGATAGCCCTATTTACTTCCGGCTGAACTTCTGCCAATGCGTCGTAATCCAGCTGGCCGTCTTTCATGAAGCGATTGACTAGCTCAATTATCAGCAGGTCTTTTGGTGGCACTTTTTCTAAGGCACGGACGACTCTCTCAATATTCTCGGGCTCGCCCACTTTTACCCCTTAGTTCCCACGCGCTTCTGAAACTCGATTATGTCGTCTTCACCCCGCTTGCTTTGCTTAGTTTCAGCATTTGCTAGCTCGGGGAAGAAGTTGGTCATGGATTGCCTGACCTCGTCTGTTGACATATTCGGGTCTGGGTCCGGGAACTCTCTTCCGTCATAGACAAATACTCTTGGCATGTGTCCCTCCTTTCATTTATTTTCCTGCAAGGATTAACTCCCCTGGGCAAGGTAGTATCGGGCAAGGGAGTAATCCGCGTGGTGTATCCCCATCCTTTTGACAGAGTGTCTTCCAGCTCTCAAACTCCCTTTTGGCTGACTGGATGCTCTCGTCATCGGTGTAGGTTACGCCACATCTGTCGCAGACTAGCTTTTCTGCCAAGCTTCACCACCTTCCTTTCCGTATTCGCATTTTACGATTGGCAACTCTACGCTGGCGTAGAAATGCCCTTGATTTAGTGAAGCGAGTTTGTTTAGCCACTTCTATATACCCCTCATAAAAAGGCGGGCGATACTATTCGTATCGCCCGTTGAGTAAAATACCAGCTTAAAGGCAAAAGACACCCCCTTGTAGGAAGTGTCTTTTTGAGTTTTTGCTTTAGTGGGCTTGATAATTCTTGATAGCTTCTAACACCTTACGCCTAATTGACAGCTCTATGTTTTGTGGTAACGGCTTGCCGTATCGGATAGCCTTTCGCCTTTTTGACTTGCTAACTTGCCTTAACGCTTCGCCCAAGTCCACATACAATCTCATATAGCTTGAAGCTATACGCACTCGGACAAAAGGCGTAAAGGTTAAACCGCTTACCGCTTGTCCCTCTAGGTAGTAAAGGGGTTGGTTGCCAGCAAAAATCTCCCTAGATACAGCAGAAAACTGCCCTCTAATGGGGTAAGTCCTTTCGCCTAATGAGTGTAACGCCTTGCGTTCAGCTTCCCACTCGGCTTGGCTTTGCTCTCGGTCTAGGTTTTTCCAGTCCTGAATAAGATACTCGGAGTATAGGTAATAGTGATGGTCTGGAATTAGGCACTTTCTATGCCCGTAGACACAAAAGCCCCCACTAGACAGAAACAGTTGAACCAAAAGGTTTCTGCGGTCAAGGGTAGCCCACTTCGGCAGAGTTTCAGTTCTAATCATACCGAAGCCCCCCTTTCGTTTTGTTTCAGAGCCTAGTTAGGGGGGGCTTGTTCCCTATTAGGCTGTTACCAGTTCCTTTTCTTTTTCGGCTTCTGATGGGGCTTTGGTGGCTTCTGATTGGGCTTCCTCTTGGGATTGTCGTATAGCTTCCGCAACTTGGAGTTGGATAGCCTTGTCAAGTTCTGCCTTGTCGTGGGCAGTAATCGGCTTTCCAGCCTTTACAGCTCTAGCAATCTGTTTAGCGTAATCCTTTTCCCTATCGGTGGCAACTTGCTCGGCATACTGCTGAAGATTGGCGACAAAGTTCTGCCGAATAAGAGTTACGCTTTCGGAGATAGGCTTGGCTACTCTGGATATAGGTCTGCCAGTTTTGCCGAACCTAACAGAGCCGTCTTTGTCGTAAGCTAAACGGATTGGTGAACCAAGAGCATCAGAAGGAATAGCGGTATCACCCATAGTATTGGTTGCCGTCAAGAACGGTAGCCACACCGTTTCTAGGTCTATTGACCACACCCTACGCCCTCTAGGGCTTTTGGGAGAAGGGATTAACAGGGCTTTGATGTAGTTAGGGGTTTCGTTCATATTATCACCTCCAAAAGGGATAGCCCCCCCTAACTAGGCTCTGAAACGCTATGACCACTAGCCTACACGCTTTCGGGGTTCAAATTACCGGGATTTTGCCCTATTCGCTTTGTAGGTTTGCCCAGATACAAAAAAAAGCGAATTTTGTATCTGGTAAGTAGTATTTTTTAAGGTGCTAACTAGGTTAGACACTACTTGAATACTATCTAATCTAGCTACGATTATAGTAAATCACAGACAATATCATTTGTCAAGTGTTTTTGGATTATTTTTGATATTTTTTTTGAGATAGATATAAAATTGATAAACGCAGATACAAAAATAAAAAAAAGGGGCGTTGCCTCTCTTGATGGAGAAACAACGCCCTGTAGTCAAAATCTGGACGGTTTTCAGGTTAGCTCAATGATTTACTCCCCAGAGTTTCAGGAAGGGGTGAACTTCAAACACTTCCCTGTCAATAAAGTAGGGGTCGGAACTCAGTATCTCGGGTCGGGCATATACGCCACCCATTGGTGTCCCCAAGAACCTGGCACCGGTGGAGCGTCGGCTCCAACGCAGGAAGTAGCCGACTAGCGTTAGTGGCTTGTCAGCTTTGGCCAGCGATATTGGTAGCAGGGTGTCTATGGTCCGGCGAAAAGAGTGGAAACCGTAACCCTTCCTGCTTTCACCGAGCCCTTTTTTGCATATGCGGATAAACATAGCCGACAGCGATGATACATTGTGCTCTCTGGGATGGTAAGTCTCGATATAAGGCATTATCTCATCGGGAATGAGGTGGGTCCTCTTTTCACCATGCTTGGCAGTGTCTATAAAAATGGTGCTGTCCTTGATGTGCCGTTTCTTAATCCGAGCTAGCTCAATCCTCCTGGGGGCATAGATGGTGGCAATGGCCAGGTAAAAGTTCTCCCCTTTGGAGTAGAGATCACGGTTTTCGATTAGCTGTTCGACTTCTTCCCTAGTAAATGCCGGAGTATTTGTTTCCAGGGGGGCTTCGGGACGGTCTTCTGGTTCTAGTGGCCAGTCCCAATGATTAGCCTTATAAAGTTTCGCGAGAACGGCAAAGGTGGTTCTGAGGGAGCTGTCGCTTAAGCCCTCATCACGCCTATGGACAAAGTACCGGCGGAGATCCATCTCCCCAGGGGGAATCCGATCCCCCAGCCAGGTTAAAAATTGACTGGCAGTGGAAAGGTACCCGGTGAGAGTACTCGGGGCCCGGGGCCGCGGCGAGGTCAAAACCAGCTTAAGATTCTCTAAAGGTTCACTAATCTCCATTTGACACCTCCTGTACAATTGGTGTATAATGTCTAATATAGTTATAGCTTACCATGGTTTTGGGGAGGTGTCAAGCCCCCTGATAAGGAGTATAATAGAGACATGGCAGGAAGAAAGAGCAAGCAACCAAATGCCTTTGGTATCGTCTCGGACTTTGCCGAGACCGTAGATACGGTATTTGAGCGGTTGACCGGAAAGCCAATCGCCTCTTGGCTTAAGGAGTTTCAACAGCCCAAAGATCTGCCGGCAGGAGAACAGATTGATGTGGCAGGGAGCATGCCCCTGGCTGATGCTTATGCGATACTCGGCCTGCCCCCCACGGCTTCGCTAAAGGAGATTAAAAAGAATTATGGAAATCTCGCGGCAGTTTTCCACCCGGACAAAGGCGGATATACGGAGGCGATGGTGCTACTGAACAACGCCTATGAACGGGTTATGAAGGAAAGGGGGAAGAAGTGACAAGTATTGTTAGGCTTGATAAAAGAGGGCTGGCTGAGCTGATAGGTAATATAAAAGCTAATGCCGGAGATACCACGGAGCTCGTTAATCTCATGACTGAGATTAACGAAGATGAAAACGCTCAGCGGCCAGTGAGGCGGCAAACCCCACCGCTTAGAATCCTAATAGAGGGGCCGACAACCGAGGAGCGGCTTGAGGTAGAGGTGGGAGGGCTTTTCCGGGGGGGTATCACAGAGCCGATATTAGCTGAAGTTATCGAGTATGACAGGAACCACACCCTGGCAGAGCTCAAAAAGATGTGTGTAGAGGCTGGGATCAGCCCGAGTGGCCATAAGAAAGAGCTGGCTGCCAAACTGATAGCCAGGGGGATAAAGTGATGGAGGAAGCTGTGCCTGAAATTCCACGTATACCTGAAGCTAGAGTAAGGGAACTTAAAGGTCACGAAGAACTTGTGTCGCAGGCAATTAAAGATAAACCTGATATTACATTGCCAGAACTTGAGCAAGTAACCAAATTAGAACTAGTCCAAATTGATGGTGCTATTAGAAGATTAGGCGAAGAGGTTGTCATAAAAACAGAGAGTCGGATGACACCCGGCGGTTTAATACCTTCAAGTTATCGTCTAACTCCAGAAGCAATAGCCAAACCCCCAACAGGTAAGACCGAGGAGTGGAAGTTGAGAGTGGCTATTGCTGATACCGTCTATGGTCTAGCACACGGAGTTAAAGAGGAAGACATTAGAAGGAGTCTTACCAGAAATCCAAGAGCAAAATATTGGTTTGAGCCGGAAGATGTTGATTACATTTTGAAGGAGGCGAAAAGGGAAGTAGCTGGACCAAAGCTAGAGAGCGTTGTTGAGTACGACCGCCGATATACTCTTGAGGAGCTTAGAGAGATGGCCAAGCAGGAGGGTTTGTCTCCCTCAGGAAGTAAAAAGGAAATAGCAGCTAGACTAATAGCCAGGGGGGTAAAGTGATGGCAGAGAAAGTAGATCTACTCGAGCAGAACCAATGGGAAGCAGGTCCAGATGAAGAGTTGAGTATTCCTGAGGTCTATATCACTCAACTAAAATATGAGATAGTAATTCTGGGACAGAAAAAGGAATTTACCTTCCGGTGTTCGGAGTATGAATGGATTGAGGGGGGTGCTTGGCGGTTCGCCAATGTTATCATAGACTCATCGAAGCTTAATGCTAAAGGTGAAATAGAACTGAAGCGGGTTACCTATCATCCAGAGATTGTCCTGGTTAATGTTCCATTTATGGCCATACCAGCACCGGAGGAGATTTCTCCGGGAGAAACCGATTAACTTTTTAGACGCTCACTCATAAATCGGTTCATTGCTCTGATTTTGGCTGCTCCCCTGAGCTTCGAGTCTTTAAACTCCTGTGCGACTTCCTTAGCTACCTGGGCAAACCTTTTCCTCTGAACTGATTGCTTTGGTGTTGGTGGCAATCCAATAGGCGTCTCTCGCAGAATGAGTTTAAGAACTTTTGGCATCTTTCCCCCTCGTCAAATGGAAAGGCGGAGATTTCACCTCCGCCTTTGACTTAGCGTGCTACTTTGGCTACTTCTTTCTCAATGCCGCAGAAACACAACTGTTCATGGCATGCACGCGTGCGGCACCAGCCTTGTCAGCTGTCTCTTTGGCACAAGAAGCAGGGACTCCACCCTTTTTGAAGAGGTATTGGACCAGGTGGCGGGGTACCGAGCCCTTGGGGAAGCTCCGGATCTTCAGGGAGAAGAGCCTCTTGCTCCAGGGCACTGCGGGATAGACGATAGCTTCGCCAGCTTGAGCTAATGAAATACCGGCCAATGTCTTTCTCCTTTAAGAGTATTTCCTCATTTAAGAGGATACTTTCTCTGCCATCGACCCTGGCAGCCAAAATAAAAAGGAGCCGACTTGTCAGCCCCTTTTACTTTGCCTTTTTTATTATGGCACGGGAGTTTCTTCTTTGTCAAGCCCCCATGCTCCCTTATAGTTGTGTAGCGATAAGCGGCCCCCAGTATCTACCATAGGTCATAACGGCGCTGCAGTACGGGCACTTGGGGTTGTCTTCCGTGGTTTTAATCTGAATTACCTCATTGTTGGAGTGAAGGCGTGTATTATCGCAATAGTAGTACTTGATTTTTACCTCACTGGATTCCTTGGCGAGGAAACCATTCTCCTCAGCGTAGTCTAGGACACTGTTAATAAATGGTGCGCCCCCCAGCTCTCCACTACGGGTAAAGGTGGCTTCCTTGAAGAAGCCGTCGTCAAACATCTGACGAGCGGCATCATCCCACCACTCGATAATTGTCTTATCGATGCGGTTATCGGTAATCCATATACCGAGACGGTCACGTTCTACCCAGCTATTAACTGAAACATCCTCCCTAGTCGGTTTGGTTCCCGAATAGTGTTCACTTTTCTTCATCTGGCTTTTCGGTATGTGGGGATATAGTGGCGTTTTCCTAGACATTTGTCTCCTCCTTATCTTTGTCAAGCTCTTTGAGGAATGGCGATTTTCTCCTCTCCAGGTAATCAGTGAGCTCAGTAACAGCGGCAACCATTTGTTCTCCTGCTTCACCCTGGGCCTGCTCAGCAGTTTCAACCATCGCTCTTATCCAATCGGCCGGCTCGGTGTTCTCGTCCTCGAGCTTCTCTGATATGACCTTGCAGGCGCCCCCAGCATCCTCGGGGTACTCGGCACAGATCTCAGCGACTCTTGCGGCAGCCACAGCCACGTGGCACTCTTCGCACGAAGCATAGATCTCCTCGTCAGTTTTCTCGGAGGTTGGGTTAGGCTCTTCTGGTTGAGTTGCCGGCGGTTTCTCAGGAGGTAGATATTCCTCCAGCCCTTCAAGGCTGGTGTCATCAATAGGGAGAGTAACCGTGTCCTGGACCTTATCCTTTGCCTCTTTGATAGCCATTGCACAAGCCTCCTTGTTATCCTTATTGGCAAGGCATGTCCGTGCTGCCTGCTCAACAAACTGACGGTGCTTCTCTAATCCTTCTCTATCAGTGAGAATAAGAGCTTTCTTAAGTTGGCCCTGCTCGAGGGCTTTTACAGTATCCTCGATGCGTTTAGTTACTCCGCCTTTCATCTCTTCTCTACCTCCTTGGCTACTTCCTTGGCAGCCATTTGCTTCGCCTCCTCAAGGGTCATCTTAGGCGCCTCTACTTTACCAAACTTGAATCGGCGTTTCCACCATTCTCTATTAAGGCTCCGGTAATAGCCTTCGGTATCAGCGGCAGCCTGTTCCAGGTCATCAATGGTTTGAATTGTCTCAAGACGATGTCTTAGAGCGCGGCTTTGCTGTAGTGCTTCTTCAGCGATATCCCTCTCCCATGGAGGCGCACCGCGTATCTTCTCTGGCGTCAGGTCCACTCTCTCGAGGGCGTTTTGCTCTGCCAGTACCTTAGCTATCCTGTCCGCTATCTCATTACTGGTTATACCTTCTCCCTTAAACCTTACTGCTTCATTAAGCAAGCCGGCAGAAGTTGCGAAATGTCCCAGGCAACACGGAACACAGGCTATAGCTACAGTTTCCTGCTTGGGGGCTGTTTCTGGCTCCTGGGTGATAGTAGACGTCGGCTTTTCCTCTGGAGGGGCTTCTTCTTGGGCTATAGGGGCTGTCATGGTAGATGCAAACTTCTCCAGAGACTTGGCGTGGTCTGGAGGAGGGATTAGCCGCTCCAAAGGGATTCTTGAGATAATGTTTCCTATAACTTCTAGCAAGCCCATACTCTTATTTTAACACCTTCCCTCTCTCTGTCAAATCGGTGCTGGGGGGCCTAGCGGGGTTTTGTTCTTTGCGACAGGCTGACCCTGGGCTTCAAGGCATCAAAGACAGATGGGGCACGGCTATCTAATTTCTGCCTGGGGCATTGTTTGTCTTGGGGGTTTGAAGCTAAACCGAGGGAGGACTACAAGACTATGTCTTGCTTTCTTGTCTTATTTGTGGTATAAAGACTAGGCAGACAGTCTGGTCAAGGAGGAGAAGAAAATGGCAACTGAACTACAGATCTTGGAAGCATTGAATACGAAGGAGGCAGCAGTTCCCACCGCTAATCTGGCTAAGGAGCTCAATGCATCAACAGAAGGGACCCGTAAACAATTGGTCAGGCTAAAGGCTAAGAACCAAGTAAAGGGTGATAGCCAAGAAGGCTGGCTGATAATTGATGCCGGGAAAGAGGCTCTGGAGCAGCCCCCCTCCATGATAGATGAAGGTGTTACCCCCAGACAGAAGTTCGAGGCGATAGCTCAGCGCATCGGCATAAAGGAAGAGAGAATTGCCCTGGCTGCCGATATTGTCTGGAGCGGAGATTATCAGGACCTCAAGTGGGTATGGGAAGCACTGGGGCAAGCTGATATCAGGGATGATCTGAGAAAGGTATGGGTCAACGCCTGGCGGGCTTATCTCCACAAAGGGATCCCCCCTGAGCTTGAGACGGAGCTCACCGGTGTGCCAGAAGCAGGCAAGCTTGGTGAGGGGATTCAACCTAAAGCTTCCGCCAGGGATTTCATAATCGCTGATGAGCAGCCAGTAAGAGTCGGGCCCAACCTTGGTGACTATAGCCTGCAAGACGCCAAGGATATCCTGGCCATAAGGGCACTAAGGGGTAGATTTGGAGGTGTCGCTCAGGCAGGTCAGGCAGGAGCGGGCCAAGCAGGAGCAGCTGCATCGGAAAAGGTCTCGGAAGTTCTAACTGCCCTTGCCCCCTATCTCAATAAGAGTACTGACACCGAAGCCCTGAAAGAGATGCTCGCTGATAAGCTAGAGATACAAAAAAGGGATATCTTAAGCCAGATACCTCAAGGGCAACCGGGCCAGCCTAAGTCTGGGCTTGAGCAGTTCGTCACTGCCGTAACTAGCTTGAAAGAGGTTGGGCCAATAATAAGGTCTTTACTGGGGATCCCGGAGTCACCTCCTAGCCAAAACCCCGGTCTGCCAGTGCAGGTAGCGGGACCTGATGGCAACCCCCTGATTATGAATATGGGGCAGGTCATTGATTGGCAGAAGTTCCAGGCTAATGAAAGGAGAACTGATGGGACCCATCAAGAACTGATGAGCTTGTCGAAAACGGTGCGGGAAAATATTCCAGATGGGGTTCAAGCAATACTAGCCGCGGTCAAAGAAACCAAAGGGGGCGGAGAGACAGGGGCTAAAACACCTACGTCAGAACAGCAACAGTCCCAGGGTTTCAAATGCAGTTGTGGAACTGAGTTTGGCATACCTGCAGACTGGCAGGGACAGCCGATCAAGTGCCCCAATCCCGAGTGTGGAAAAACTTATACTAAAGAGGAGTTAATGGCATGACCAGTATGATGAAACGTTCAGCCAAACACTTCGTGCTAATCAAAGCTGCCCGCGAAATCAGGAAGGAGATTGAAAAGGCGGGGCTGGATAACCTGAAAATTTTAGCCAAAGCTGGAAAGAGCCTTGTGGGTACCTACCTCCAGGGGTGTTCATCCCAGGAGAAAGCGAGATATAGGAGAGGCTTGAATGCTCTTTTATCGATGGATATCAGCCTTGATATGCTACTAGATGAAGTGGTCAGGCAGATGCCAGAAATAGCCTCGGAAGTGAAAGGCAAAGCTGCCTACAAACAGACTGAGAAAAAGGAATTAGAAGCCTTCCTTAAGGGGTGAGTAATGCCGGGGGCTAGACAAAACACCAAATACCCCTTACAATTAGAAAAAAGGGGCTGACGACCCGAGAGGGATCAGTCCCTTTTTTTTAAGGAAGGAGGGTATTATGATGCAGCAGGGAATAGCTATCGAAGCACCAGTAGGGGTGCGAATCGGCGACTTTGAGATAACAAATATCGATGTTTACGCCGTATATGGGGGCAAAAGAGTTACTGAGGTTCCCGCCGGGGCGAGCTTTGAAATCCATGCCGACTATAACATTGAAAACCTTAACCCTGGTGCAGGCCTTGCCGCTATATGGACCACTTGCATGACAGTTTGGGATGTTACACACAACCGGCCTTCAGATCCACCTCCTGCGTATGATTCCTTTGGGCTCCACACTGGGGGCGGGCTGAAAAGCGCTGCTGATGCAGTGAACTGCCGCATGCCTGACGAACCTACTACCTACAGGGTGAAGTTTTTTGCCAACCAACGGGCAAATGCCGGCGCACCCCCCGAAACGGAGTGGTAAACCCCCATGCTAGAGGTTATTACTGAACAACTAGCTATTGCGAGTGGCAGTGTTTCTGTCAGTGCTCCTGCCAGTGCCGAGCAGGGCGACCGTGTTAGCGTGTCTGTCAAAGTGACGAATACTTTAGGCTACCACTCTTCATTCGAAACCGAAATATTCGCTGGGGTAACTCGCATTTTAAGTAAAAGCGAGATCATCCTGGATGGTGACTCCAAGACTTATAGCGCTAGCTTCACTATGCCTGCCGATGATATTACTGTTCTTGCCTGGGTAGAACGGTGGGTATTCGACCACTGGGCTTATTATGGTTCGGATAGTGAAAGTGTTGCCCTTTATACACCACCACCACCACCGCCACCACCAGTGCCACCGCCTTGTTCAATTTTCATAGCCGCCCCTAGTAGTGCTGAAGAAGGCGAAAGGGTCCAGCTATCAGCCAGAATAACAAACAATTCCCCCAATGCCGAACTATATAAAATTGAAATGTATGCCGGCGCAGACCTGATTGGCCGCATTACAGATACTATCCCTGGAGGCTCATCAGAAACTTATGGGGGCTCCTTCACTATGCCTGCAGGCGATATTACCATCCTCGTCTGGGTGGAGGTGTCGTACCTCGGCGAATGGCGGTATAGTAATTCTGCTAGCAGAACCGTTACCCTTGCCCCAGAGGTTGCCTGGGTGCAACTGGCTCAAGAGCAGCTTACCATCGCTATCCCTGAGGTCATTGCCTGGGTGGTCCTAGCGGAGGAAGAAATCACCATCACCATTCCTGAAGTCATTGCCTGGGTGCAGTTAGCAGAAGAGCAGATCAGTATTGGTGTCCCAGAGGTTATCGGTTGGGTAGTCTTGGCAGAGAAGCAAATCGATATCGGTGCCCCAGAGGTTGTTGCCTGGGTCACCTTGGCTGAGGAAGAGATCGCCATTAACCTCACTGTGCCTGTAGAAGAATATGAACTCGTCCAGCACACCATCTATCCTTGGGCGTATACATTTGAGGGCGATGCTGAGACCTGTGTCTTTGAGTTTAAGCTTACCCCGGAGCAGATTCCAGGAACTGAGTGGCTGGGACAGGTAATTGTTAACTCCTTTGTCAGCGAGCTGGAGAAGAAAGGCGCAAGGCTGCTTGAGCTAAAGGTCGAAAGGGACACTACACCGGTGTGGTGGACCAACTACCGCGTCGAGGTAACTGCGACCGCCTCACCACTAGCATGGAACCTGATTATCATTGGCGTACTGGCTATACTCTTCATTATCGCCATCTACTTTACCATTAAATTGGTTGATGAGGTCTTCTTTAAACGCAAGGCACTGGACGAGGAAACCAAGAAGACATTCTCCCGAGAGACACTCACCGCAATGATACTGGATCTTGAGCCAGAGACCCCATCTGAAACATTAGAAGAGATGTCGGATCAGGAGCTACGAGACCTATTGAATCAAATACTGGCAGAGAAGGCACCACCGATAGATTTAGCGGCACTGGCTATTGTTGGTGGATTAGGGATCCTCGGGATTGGTGCTGTCCTTGCTTTAACTGCTAGACGAAAGGAGTGATAAACTATGGGTTTTACATTAAAAATCATAAACCCTCCTGAAGGTTACTACCGCTGGTCTGCACTATTCTATAATGAGCCTAGAATTTACTCGCCTGTATTAGAGCTGGATGAGCTTTGGGATTATCCGGATGACCCCCAGGGGCGCACTGACCTAATGGTGCGCGTTTTTGATTCTGACCTGCGTGAAATATTTACCGATAGTAACCTCGGACCCATCGAAGACGGCAAGAGCTATACCTACGACTGCGCCACAGGGGCACTTTACGAAGCCATACCAGAAGCAGAAGCTTTGCTGCTGCCACTGGCCCTGGTTATCGGTGTAGGTGGTGCCCTTGGGATTGGGGCTATTGTTTTGGCTGCCAGAAAGGAGTAGCCTCGGATGGTCATAGATGTTAGGATCTGCCGCTCCCAGCTGGCACAAAGGGTGAAATATCAGGATGGACAATATCTCGTATCAGTCCGCTATGGTCAATGGCATGACCTCCAAGATTTCGTCCAGCCTTCTAACCCCGATGTCCTAGCCGTCTACTCACAGATTGGGCCTGACCCCTGGGCACTTTATGACTGGGTATGCCAGAATATAGATTACAGGAGAGATATCGGAGAGTTCTGGTTGACTCCAAGTGAAACCTTGAGGGGTTATGGAGATTGCGAGGACACTTCAATCCTTCTTACCTCTTTGATAAGAGCCGGTGGAGCTGACTGCCACGTAGCTTTAGGGACTTTGCGAGGTCTAGGACATGCTTGGGTGGTGCACCGAGGGGAAATAATGGAAACCACCTACACATCTGCCCGACCGGTCCCGGATCCCGAGCATTACTTAGCCTATAGCCTATTTAATGACCAACTCGTGGTAGAGTTCTGGCATGGTGCTCTGGGGGAAGTATTCAGCTTACAACGAAACGAAACCCTCAAGCTCAATTTAATGGAGGAGGTTATAAATGGATTTGCTCTCAGATAAACTCTCCTGTCCGCTGCCACATTAAGAAAGGAGCCATCGATGTTTAACAGAGTTAGACAAGCAGTAAAAGCATTCCAGGAAAGGCGCTTTGTCATCATTTTCTCGGAAGATGAGGGCGAGGCTGATTTAGTCATTCCTGCCCAGGAGATAGTTACTGAATCAATTCTGTTTGCTGCCCGGGTAGCTTCAGGGCTCCTCTGCCTTGCTCTACCTAAAAAGAGGCTTCAGGATCTGGACATAGACTCCCTTCCCTCCAGGTACCGGGCAACTGATACTCCCTTTTATTCCAGTGTTGATGCGATAGGTATTGGCTCAGGTATCTCCCCGAAGGACAGGGCAACCACTATCAGAAAGGTAATTGACCCCAGTACTAAGCCATCTGATTTAGCCCGCCCTGGCCACGTTATGCTGCTCGGCGCTCACACCGATGGGCTGTTGGGACGCAACGGCCATACCGAGGCTGTGGTTGAGTTAAGCCGGCTTGCTGGACTATATCCTGCAGCTGTATTATGTGAGTTAATTTCAGACCGTGGGGACATGATGAATGCCCAGGAGCTCAAGATCCTGGCCAGGAAATTTAAGATCCCGATTATCACTATAGGATCTCTGGCAAAGTTTGCTAGAGCTTTTCTTCCCAAAAAAAAGGGGTAGAGACTTGACAAAGTTTAAAAGAGGTGTAATAGTAATACTATAAGCCGTAGAGCTTGCCGATGAAAGTATCGGCTCTACGGCTTTGTGCTTTCATCAGCAGCTCAAAGGCTATAAAAAGGGGCTGACAACCCGAAGAGGGTTTAGGGTCAGCCCCTTTTCCTTTTTCAGGTTGTCGCCCCAACCGCTACGGTCGGTTGGCGGGCAACTAAATAAAGAAGGAGGAACAGACATGGCAGAAGCAATCGCATTTGCCGCACCAAGAACCGAAGAGATGACTGAGGTATTGACTGGAATAGCTGGCGCTGGTATCACCGGCGTGGCTGAGGGTGCCGTTATCAAGATAGCGCCCACATTGGGTGCTCTCGAGCTCCCCTTCACCTGGGGCACTCTGCTCGGCGTACCCCTGATAGGTGTCGCCGGAGCCCTATTCACCCGAGGCATACTCGGTGATCTGTTCAAAGGAGTAGCTGCAGCTGGCGCTGGTATCGCTGGCTTCGTGCTACCAGCAATGCTGCTTCCCGAGGGACTGTTCGAGACAAGAAGGCAAATTGCCGGTGTTGGGGTTAAACAGCTGACGGGAAGCACACTTAGGGCACCTCAGAGAGCACAAGCCGCAGTCAAGTCCGCCCTGGAGTTTTAGTAACTCCAAAACTAAATAGGTCGAAAACCCATTTGACTCTCAAATGGAAAGGAGATTATTCAAATGGAACATTATGAGCTAAGAGTTTTAGCTGATTACACCCACACCGGTGCCCAGGCAGCCAATACCACGGCAAAGCCCACGCCAAGAGATGTCCTGGGTGAGCTCGAAAGGGACGAACGAGCCGAGGTAGTCTTTGCCGAAATCTTCTCCCCAATTGATGGGGGAGCTGAGGAAGACTTAAAGAAAATCATCCCAGTCCTTGATGGTGAGAAGTACGGAGAGTATGTCTCACTATCCGGCATCAGCTCCTCAGTAATGGCACCGCCTAAGAGGTCAATCTGGGCGGGCAAGCTCTACTCCTTCGGCACCCCGATGTCAAACAACCCACTACTCTCCACCACTCTTAAATACTCGGAGAGTATCACGTTGGAGTGTCTGGCCGGAGCTGCTCAAATTACTGCCGACTACCGTATCAGGCTGTGGGGCTATGTGTATAAGGTGACCGAGCTACCAAGGGTATTCGGGACTATGCTGTTCCCTGCCTCACTGGTAGATAGAGCCAGGGGTAGGTCGTTGATCATAGCCAAGGATGCCATACCAGTAGACGGTGATACATGGAAGACCCTGCCCGGCGGTAAGGATCAGTCCATCCCGAAGATTAACCCCTTTATCCGCTTTGCCTACAACAAGGTCGCCACCGATGGCATGCAGGGCGATTACCAGTTCCGATACGATACTGGCAATGTTGATGACAGCAATGAGAACATGTATTTCGACTTCAATGCGCTCAATGCATTACTGGTCGTGGGTCTTGGTATCAGGGCCGATGCAGCTGGGCACCTGGCAAAGACAGCACTGAAGATTGCCGGCGACTACCACCCCAAGGGACTTATCCCAACCGATTATGATGACAACCCACTACACTTTGGGCTGGTCTATCCGTTTATCCACACCGGGCTGCCCGAGGTGCCGTTCTACTATGCCATACCCAAGCTCGAGAGGCCTTACCTTATCTGGGGAGAGATTGGCATGGTTGTTGTCAAGGACGATGGGACAGCGGTAGCAATCAACGACCTGATCGCCTGTATCACCGGGACAAGAGTAGAACTTAAAGGTTAAATCCGAAGGCGTCACGCTCTGGTAGAATGCCAGTCTAGTGACAAAACACTAACGCATAAGGAGGAAAAAGATGAAACAAGGAGTTTATTTAGCAAGCGCTAAAAAAAACTATCCCTTAAGCACAAGATACGCCAAGCGGAGTGACCCGCTTTGTAGAGCTTGGCGCTATACCCAGCTAGGTGCTACCACTATAGCGGGCGGCTATGGTGGTGTTACTGGCGGCAAAGGTCTGTTTTCAGTATGTAAGGATTCTGCTTCGAAGACCATATCAGTTGCTGCTAAAGGAGCAACTACCATAACGGTTACTGATACCTTGACAGTTAATGCCTATGCTGGCGGCTTGCTCTCTATGTATGAGGCAGGGCAGCCTATCTGTTGTCTGGGTATAGTATCCAATACCGCACACGTCATATATCTGGATGGACCTCTGCCTGGCACCTATACCGCAAGTGCTACCTGCAATGTAATTGCTGGCCCCTATAATGAGATGGTTATTCCAGGTACTAGCACATCTGCTGGTTCAGCTTTCGCTCCCTGTATGGGTATTTTCAATAGCCCACTAGACGAGGATGGAAATGTGGCTGCTGAAGATGATTATATCTGGGCTCAGACTTGGGGTCTTATCTTTATGTGGGCATCTGGAACCTATGAGGGTGGTGTTGGTGGAGAGAGGGAAGTAGTTATTATGGGTGATGGTGGTGCCCAGGTTCTCTCCGCTGCTTTGATTGCGGATAGAGCCAGATACCAGCGGATTGGTTTCCTCTATCCTGATACTGGTGACCTTACAACCACCATGAACAATCCAGACCCGTCTGATGGCACAGACCCCACGCTTATGAATCACCTCATCTTCCTGCAGATAGCACCATAAGGAGCTTAAAATGGTTAAGAAAACAGAGCTTGAGCAAAAGACCATAACCGAACTGACAATCCTGTGCATGGGGCAAGGTTTAGACACAACTGGCGATAAAGACACACTGATTGCTAGGTTGGAACCTGAGCCAGTGGTTGAGCCGCCTGCAACTGAACCCGAACCTGAGCCCGAACCTGAGAGTTAGTTAAGCCCGCAGGGGTAAAAGAGAAATTACCGCGGAGCCTTGCCGTGGTGAGATGCAAGGTTATATTGCCTATCACATGGCAAAGAGCTTCGTGATAGGCAATATTGTTTTGGAGGTAAATTATGACTATTAACGAAGCAACTATAGGAAGGGCAAAGTATTACCCGGAGCAGCTGCCGGATAGTGCCGTGAACACCATTGGCGCCACCAGTGAGGTAACACCGGCTATCCTTGACGTAAGGCAGTTTCCACCACTGCTAGTCAGGCTATCGGAGGTTGCCGTTGATAGGGTTGCTGATGTTGAGATGCGGTTCAAGGTGGATACTCGCACCTTCAGCCCTCTGGCTAGCTCCATGTTTGACCTGGATACCATAGGCTCCAGGGTGAATAACTTCTCGCTTCTGGCCAGGGACAGGATTTACTATAACCTCTATAATGGAGCAGATGCCGACAAGGAAGATTTCAAGACCTACTACTCACTGTGGGTTATCAAAGCAACAGTAGCCCATAAACTTCGCCTCGGCATTCCTCTCAGCCCCGATGAGCAGAAGCTCAATAGAGACCTGGGCATCTCAGCCACTGTAGAGAAGGGACTGTTGCCCCTACCGCTAAATGAGCAAATCTCTAGGGAGTTTCAGGTTCTCCAGGAGGAAACTCACAGCTTCCAGGTTACCGTGCCTACAGTTGGAGTCCCGGTTGAGACACTTTACCCCGCACCAAACCAATTTCTCGTCCTCACCAAACTCTCGTCCGGCCCAAGTGCTACCGCTGATATTGATGATAATGTCAGGATAGCCATTGATAGAGACTATGTCAGTGACTATGTAGAGTTTCCCACCTGGCCACTCGGCACAAGCGATGCCAAGGCCCTAAGCCGTGAAATCAGCTGCTTTATCCCAGCCCTTAAAGAGTTAAGAATCAAATTGAAGGCAACAGTCCAACCCGACGACAAGGTTGATATCAGGTTTACCGTTCTCAAGTGCGCCATGACCAATCTATTCAGAGCTAGATGGGGACTGGCCTCTCCAGACGAGCTTCCTGGTGATACTCTAAATAAGGTTTTGGCGGGGGTGCTTTGATGACTCAGGAGCGAGAACGAGATGTGGGGACGGGATTAGTAGTTGGGGGTGTGGGAGGAGCTGCTATAGCCACTGTCATTGCTACACTACTGGCAGCTAGGCCGGCACGAGCTGCTCCTACCGATGAAAAGCTAGATTACTTAATCGAAGTCCTGACAACTCTGGTCCCGGTGCTAGCAGAAGTAGCTGAGGGCCAAGCCGAGCTAATTACAGCGATGCAGCAGTGGCTGGCCGCTCAAGGGATACCGGTAGCTCCCCCCGCCGAGGCAGTAAAGGTAACTGTGCTCACCGAGTGGGGAGCCAAAGAGCCGGAGCAGATATTCTATCAGGCTATCAGGACAGCCGACACCTTCTATAGCGACAGGATGGTTAGCTGGAATAAGGGTAAGAGGTTCCTCATTAAGGTCGAGTCTTCACTGGATGAGGTGGCTCAGATTCAGGCTATTGGCAATATCACCGAGGATACACGCCTAGCTACGGACATAGGTACAGCCGTTGACTGTCCGGATAATGACAATATCAGTATCGGGCTTGCCTGGGACGACTGGCATCCGTATATTGGCATTCGGATAACAACCACTGTTGCTCCGGGCAAGGGCTTCCTGAAAGTCTGGGCGGTAGTTCAGGAGTAGCTAAATGGGGAAACATTATGCCTTAGCTCGAGAAGAGATACTTGATGTCATAGATACAGTCGATGGGGTCGTAGATGCTATCAAGGCCAAGACCGACAATCTCCCCTCAGACCCCGCCGACGAGTCAGACCTGGAGGATATCCTCGGCCGCAAGTACCCGTTTATGGACTTTTGGAGCCTGCCGGCCGATAAGATTACCGTTGCCGGCACTGCCGCTGACCTGACCTTTCCCAGTGTCGTCGTGTTAGGCTTACCTGCGACAGCCACCCTCAAGCGGATTGTGGTTATCCTTACCATCCGAGCCATTAATGACACCTCAGCCGCCGCTAACTACATCGACCAGGCCAGCAAGACCCTGCGGGTTATGAAGTCCGATGGCACCTGGGGTACCGATGACCTAGTGGGGATCACCTTTGACCAGAATTCCCTCTACTGCGTGGCCAGCACCAAGGAGGCGGGGCCTACCATCATCGGCTCCCACGATGTCAAGGGAGAAGTGGACGGGGACGCCACCTATATCTTCGTAAGCATGCAGACCGAGCCAGTGGGGAGCCCTCGGGCTGATGCCATATCCGCCCTAGCCAACAACCTTGAGCTGTATGACGTCCAGGTCGGGCTGAGAGTATTTTACGAGTAAGGTCAGGAAATGAGGACTCTTATACAGGGTGGTGGCATTTATATCCCGAGTGATAGTGCCACTCAATACCACCCGCTCGTGGGGAATTTTGCCTATCAGGCTAACCAGGTAGGCGCCTACCAGGTGGTACCCTGTGATGGGAAGCTCTCTAACCTCTATGTCTGGACAAGAGGTAGCCCGGGGGCAGGCAAATCCAGGACCTTCAACCTCTACAAGGAGGGGGCTGCCACCGCTTTATCCGTAGTCATAGATGAAGCTAACAACTATGGCGAGGACACCACGGATGAGATCTCGGTCTCCGCGGGAGACCTCATCTGCCTGGAGCATGTCCCTGCCGGGACCCCTTCCGTTTTTGAGACACTCTGGTGTCTGCGTTTCACCGCCACTACTACCGGGGAGAGCCTCGTTCTCGGCTGCTGTCATTCGGGTTCATTCGGTGCACTTAACAATGGTGCCACCGAGTACGCCTCCTGCGCCATAGGCGGTCAAAGGCCCGGAGGTGTAGAAGTCTATTACCGACAGCCAGTTCCCACCGATGGAAAGTTCAGTGCCCTCTATGTAGATTTGACCACTGCGCCTGACCCCGGAGGGGCCGACGGCTATACCTTTACCCTTCGGGTTAATGGAATTGACAGTGGTCTTGCGGTCACCATCACCGGTGACGACACAACCGGGAACGCTGCTAGCGATATCGACATCCCTGAGGGGGCTATTGTCACGTTGAAGTTTGCCCCCAGTGGCACACCTGCAGCGGAGCCTCAGGCCCGCTGGGGCCTCAAGTGGGAGCCGGATGTCAGTGGCGAGAGCATAGTGCTGGGATGTACCTATAACGAACCCCACGTTACGAATACCGAATATATTACCCCTACCACCTGGAGCATAAGCACCTGGGCAACTACGACGGCTAGCCGCGTTCAGCCGGTCTGGGAGGCAACGATCAAGAACCTTTACGTCATCATGGAAACGGCCCCCGGTTCTGGAAAATCCCGGGTCTTTACCATACGAAAAAGAACTCAACTCGCTGCTGAGGCTGACACTGATATTACTCTCACCATTGCCGATGCTGCCGTCAGTGGTAATGACATTGCCCATGAGTATGCCGCATCAGACTACGAACACTTAGTTCTGAAGACGGTCCCATCGGGTAGTCCCGATTTGAGTCAGTCAAACGGCTGGGGCTACGTTGTGGAACTGCCCCAAGTGGCCGTTGCCGGCTTTGGAGGGAACCCCTCTGCTGTACTGGTTAAGAACGCCCTGATTTAGCATATTGGCGTGTAAGTTAGGAGAAGGCAATGCTAGAAGAGCGAATCTACAAGATAACTTGTGATGAGTGCGGCTATTCAGAAGTAGTGCCAGAATCAAAGCTGATTTACGAGGAGGGCAAGACCTGCCCTAAATGTTATAAGGGCAAAATGTACTGGGTGCCACCGGCCGAGGAAGCACGTAAAAGAGAGGTAAGGAGGAGGGCGGTGCCAGAAGAAAAAATTTCGCCAGACATAATTATTCCGATAGGTTTAGGTTTAGCACTCGCCGTTGCCATAGGAATAATCTACGCCCTAGGCCAGGTGGCGCCACCGACAGAGGCCCCGTTTGATTAGACTCTACATACATTAGTATAATGGCAAGCTAGAGAGGACCAGAAATGAAGGGCGATTTGAAAGGTATAAAATTTACTCTTTATTGCCTGAAGAGGGCAATAAGGCACCCCCGGTTATCCATTTCTTACCACTATTGCCCGGACTGTAGAATCCGGTTCCCAGCTTCCTCAGATGAGTGCCCCCAGTGCCACGAAAAGGTGGGGGCTAGTCCGGATCTCAAACAGGAGTCGCCAATTCCCTGGTGGGGTTCAGTGCTCTGTATAGTGATCGGTATAGTGACCTGGGTTACTGCTGCTTGCTTAAAGGTCCCCGGGCTAGATGAAGCAGCTCGGGTCCTCGTTTACGTTCCACTGGGGAGCCTGTTTAACATGTCACTACAAAGGTAAGGAGCTCCTTACCATGGTTCTTCCCCTAGGAACCTCGGAAATAGGTTACATGGTTTATCCGTGCCACAGTCGTGATAGATTCGGTCTCTCTTTTGCTTAAACCTCTTGGTCGGCATCAGAGTATTCCCCTGAACCCAGAGTGTCTCAAAGGTTTTGCACCCTGGGCATGATGCTAGCAACTCTCGTACCCTGGCTACCACACTTAAGCTACATCCTCAACTATTGGAGAACTAAACTCGAAAGCTCTGTCGTCCGGCAGCTGCTTTCCAACCAGCTTCATCCTGCCGTCTGCTTCTGCCTGCCTAAAAGTATTCGGGATAGGAATAACACCTTCAGGTATCACGTTGGCTCCAACACTGTCATAAGCAACGTCCACTGCTTCAGTGCAGATAAGCGCAGAGTCACGGCCATAGGGGAAGTCTTCAGCTTTGAGTCGCCTGATCTTCTTTTCCTTGAACAGTGTCTTAAAGAGTGTTAGCAGTCCACCAAATAGGATTTTGATGATCAGCAGGTAATCATACCTTGACCTTCCCCAGTCAATAAGGCCGTCTGGTGCCGCATGTCTTAGGTCTTCAGGACAGTTGACACGATAAAACTCTACGTCCCTGTTGTCGTACCATGACAGCTTACCAACGGCTATCCCTTTCATTATGGCCTCGAGGATTATGAAGTCACCATCAGGCAGTTGCTTCCACAGGATGCCAAAGTGGAAACGGTCAGTGGATGGTGCGATAAGATTTCTTACTGCCCATCCGAGTATTCCAGCCCCTTTTGCAGCAAATATGTCACCCGGCTCAAGCTGCTTAAAGTCATTCATTGAGTTACCTCCTTTCAGCCTCCTCTACAAGTTTCTTCAGATGGGGGAAGGCCCTAAAAAACAGGTTGTCCCCCGATTCTATTCGCCGGTTATGGTCTGCTATATCCACCTCAGTTGGCTTAGTTTGTAAAAACTCCTGAAAAGCAGCCAGACATCTTTTGGTGGTTAATCGACCAGTTGGCGACCGATGCTTGTCAATGATAGGGTGCTGAAACCACTCATCTGCACAGCGTAAACATAAAGTTCCTTCCTCAAACCTATTATTAGGGTCAGGACAAGGCCACATTCCACGTCCACTACAGCGTTTGCACCGCCTATCCGGGCCATAATCATGACCTAACCAAGTCTTGGCGATGTAACCAGTTTCAGGGTCTCTAGTCCTCATTCTACCTCCTCTGCGTATAACAGCCCTTATACGCTAGCTCCCACATCGATATGTAAGCCCACGGTCGGCAATGTTTCTCTTATTCTATCGGCGACCTTCAAGCATTTCCTACAGGCATGACCTAACGGACAATTTATCGTCATTCGCCAAGTACCTCGTTTTCCTGGTCTACGCCCACATAAAGCACGATAGGAAACAGACCCATCGGTATGTGCTTCAACTAGGTGAAGGCGTTGTCCTCCATATTCTTGTGCATATCTCAATACTGCCATCGTTCTCCTTTCCGCGTATAACGGCTCTTATACGCTATCTCCTTCACCAAGCATTTTCACCAGCCGTATCTCATGGGCTGATTTTAACTTCTCCAGCTCCTCAGTGGTTGCCTCAGCCACCTCAATGGAGATATTGTCTGAGGTGCCCAGGGCTTCGCTGCCGGCCATTATCAGCCGTGGCCCAAGGATCACCACAATATCGGTTACCTTTTTCACTGGGCCTGTGCTATCTTTATTCACCTTTTGTCTCCTTCCTTGGAGCTCCCTCCCCTCTCCTTTAGAGTGAGCAAACCGACATCTCCCGCTCCGCTCTCCCATACCTCTTCATCGCCTTATCAAAACACTTCTCACACCGTGGTGAGATATACCCAGGCTTCCCTTTATAACTTCGCTGGTAGAGAAATTGAGGGACCCGAACGAGAGGATCGCCATACTCCAGCTGCACCGGTATCGTCCTCTTTATCCGACAAACGGGACACATTCCTCTCACTCCTTTTCCCCAGGACCGAGCAAAAATCCCTTCCCAGCCATGACCTGGTAGATAGTTTGCCCCCCTGGGGTAATTACATAGGGCAAGAATATCTCTTGCATCTTCACCATCTCGGTCTCGAGGAGTGCCATCTGCGCTGAGACCCAATGGAATATATTTCGCCAGGCTACCCGGTAAGCATGCTCATCCTTAGCATAACTAGCTGGGATTTCTCGGTTTTCAGCTTGCCTCTGTAGCACTTTCAAGGTAGCCGTAGTGTCAATCGGCAGCCGAATGGGCAGCTCCCCATTTGGCATTTTTACATTAAAGGACAATGCTTTTATTCTACCGTCATCACCATACTCCAGCATCACTGCCCGAGCACCATGCTCAACGAGCTTAGCTTGAATATGAGCTATTGTCCTGCTGACTGGAACTTTAGTTGTATAGTCGAGCAAAGCCATACCTTACTTCCTCCTTCGCCGGTGTCGAGGACTTCGTCTCCTTTCCAACTTGTTTTTCATCGTTAAATTCCTCCCAATTTGGCCCTGTGGGAGCTGCTTTGGTAACTAACCCGCTTTTGCTGCTCTTCATTCAATGATATTCGCTTACTCCCACAGAGCCCCTGCCCGAGCCTACTTGTCTCTACAAACCTTTTGTCCTCGTGGTAACTCACTTCGGCACGGAGGGAAAGCTACTTCCCAATCCTCAGCCCAGGCAAGCGTTATCTCCTCTCCGGTCGCTGATAAGGCAACCCAAGAGCACGATAGATTGATTCCTCACTGTCACCGGCAACCCTGTCACCAGTCTCATCAAACAACCCATCCCCATTGGCTGCAAGGTGCCAGCCTCTTTTCTTGGCTATAGAGCATAGACGGATATTTGACTCCTTGGAACCAGTGCGGATGAGTAAAAGAGTAGCAAAGGTTTCCGGTGTGGCAAAATAGATATCGACCTGGATACCTGCAACATCGATGCGCTGGAGCTTGCTCCCGCTCATCTTCGTCCTTCCCTGACCCAGCCTCAGAATTTCATTGTGCAGCTGCCAGAGGGCAGAGGGAATGAGCACCAAGTCAATGTCATTAACCCAAGGTTTGCGTCTCCGAACACTGCCGGCTACCTCAATCTTCTGGCAATAAGGACGGAGATTATCAATGACAGCGGCTACGACTTTCTCAGCTCTTTCCAAGCTTACTTTACCTTGGGGCTTCACTCACTTACCCTCCTTAAAGAAGCTAAACTCTTTCGCTCCCTCTATACAAGCCGGCCTGTCATTACAGTATCTAATATTCTGCTCCCCACAAACCTGGCCATTGATGACCAGGGGCTTGGAGAGGGCAGAGACCTTCTCGTCTGGTCTCTCTTCGCCGCAGATATGACACTTCCAGGTATCAAAAGCAGTAACCATTATTCCTCCTCGAGTTTCTAGGCCTTCTTCCATTCTTTTACTATCTCACCCAGAGCGCCAAGTTGATCTACATCCATAATCCCTTGCTCTAGATAAGTCTCCAGGTTTCCAATTTTGACCCCCGGACCCAGCGGTACCTCAGGTTTACCCCTCTTTTTCCAAAGTTTTATGATGTTGGCGAAAGTTAGCTCGACATACTCTTCCAGCATTTTTCTCAATTCCGTAGCTGAGAGGTCTTCATCACCGGGGAGTTGTTTTGAAAAAGGGGAGTTGGGACTTTGTGCCTGAGCCGAAGCTAAAAGGGAGTTGGGGGAGTTGGAGTCCCGCCCATTCTTATATTCTATTTTATCGGTATCTTTCTCTTCCTTATTTTTGGAAAGTAGGATCTGGCTGGATCCCAACTCCCCCAACTCCCCTTTCGTATCTACGTTGAGACTAAGCGTTTTTTGACTCCCAACTCCCCTTTCGTCAGGATTCTCTCTATAATTGATGACCTTCCAGGCTAAAGCGTGGTGGACCCTTTTTTCGCATTTAATGAGCATCAGGCCGTTGGGATAGCGGACCCCCGCTCGGTGCCTCAATGCGTTACCCAGGCTTCGGCTGAACTTCTTGGGATCCCGGTTTACGCCGTCAGGGAAGGCCCCGGTGATAGTTTCATTTTCGCCCAGGCTTTTTGCGATGGTATCAATGAGGATAGGTTCTGAACCGAATACCTCTTGCCAGGCAGCTAAGAACTCCTCCCACTGGGGGGTTTCCACATCTGCTTGCTCATACATAAAGTCCAGGTTGCCGAGAAAGTTTTTAAGGCCGGCATGGGCCAATATGCCACCGATAGTATTAGACCACTCCTCGAATCCTCCTAGCGTTGGCAACCCCTTGGGGGGTGGCCTTCCTGCTACTACCCAGGCCCGAGCCATGGTTAGAATGGCACCCAGCAACTTGCCTCGATTTTCCCTCGCCCATTGTATGAGGTGCGAGTATTTGAAAGATTTTGTATCTCTCATCCAAGGCTTGGCCTCATGGGCATCCATCCTGCTAAGATAACAGCGCCGTGCCATATCACCGCCGAGTTTTATATTGTTACCGGTAACGATGTAAGTTCCTCTATTCGGCAAGCGCACAATTTTGGTTTGTCCCAGAATGCGGGTTTGAAAGGTAGGGGCCGTCAATAACATAGCTAATGATGCAAAATATAGGTAGCCTTCCACGTTGTCAATGATTAAGATGGTCTGCCCGCTGAGCAAAAAGCTGCCTATGCGCTTTTCGCACTCTTCGTCACTTCTCGGAGCAGCCATCATGGCCGCTTGTCTGCCAGTACCAATGACCGCAATGACATCAGCTAGCAAGCCTGCCCCTGTGCCCGGCGCTGGCTTGTCAAGCAAGCACAGGGGCGCCAGGCCAGCTATCATAGGTCTGCAGACTGGAGTGAGCAGCAATGCCAGCGCGTTGGCTTTGCTTGCTTCGGAATCGAAAGGAAAGTCGTTGAGAGGCTCTTGGATGAAGGATGCCGCTGCGTGCAGCTCCTCTTCGTTGGGTTTATTCGGTACCGCTGGCATCGTTAGCCCCGCCGCCGGTTCGTAGTAAAGGCGGCTAGCCTGGTCGTAGCCAGACTTAGTTAGTATACTGCCATCACTGCGCAATATGGGCACCTCTGTGACATTTAATAGACCGGGCAATTTACGGTAAGGAAGGCCCATGAAATCCCAGCTGGGTAAGCTCATATAATCCCGGACGATAGTCAATGGGGGTGCTGATACCGGTGTTTCACGGCCCTCTTTTACAGTCATATAAGCAGCGGCTCGCTCAAGAAAACCACGGCACGCACTTTCTGTTACCACCTCGATGAAGGGAACTCCATCTTCATCGTGAGCTATCCGAGATATACCACCGCCGCGTGCAAAAAGGCGTGGCGGTTGATTGGCCTTTTCCACAGCTGCTAGGGTGTCTCTCATATTGTCCTTTAAAGACCTGCCGGTAGTGATAATGACAGGCAAATCACTGGTGTCAACTACTGCCGGCGGGGGTACGTAAGGTGGCAGCCCGTCCATAATCTCCTTGAGTTGGTCCGCGGTAAGGCCGGCGCTGATCCAGTCGGAGATATCCTTAATGTCAGCTGCCGGCATCTCGAGTAACTTAGTCGGAACCTGCACGGCCAATAATGAAGCCGCAATCGCCTGGGCATGCCTTTGTCCTGGGGAATCGTTGTCGGCGATGACTACTACCTCTTTGGCTCCGCTTAACATCTGGGTGTAGCCTTTACGCCACTTCCCCGCTCCCATAGGGCCGGTAGTGGCCACAAGCCCGAGGTGGCTGGTTAGGTTGTCGGCATCCTTCTCTCCTTCCGCTAAATAGATAGTCTCACCTTTGTCAATCGCCTCTTTCACCCGGGGTAAATGATAGATTACCGGCTTGATGCCTTTCAGGTTCCAAATCCATTTGTCCTTTTTACCTGGCCGGCGTTGCCTGAATTCCTTTGGCTCGAACCTCACTACCTGGAAGAGTACCTTACCCTCTTGATCATGATAGTCATAGGTAGCCACAATCTCCTTGGGTCCCTGGGGACCTGAAGACTTGGCTTTTTTGCTGTCAAAGAAGAGATCGCTCATCTCGATTTTTAGAGCGGCTAATACAGCATTGATATGGCACCCTGCCTGACACCTTACCAGGATTTTGTCCGGGAGTGCTGTCACTGACAGACTGGGAGTACGGTCATTGTGGGCAGGGCAAAGAGCCTTCCAGCGGTCTTTCCCTGCCGGCTTAACCTTCTCCAATAACGCTAAGAACTCGTCAACCGACTGCATTTATCTCTATTAGTCCTTTTGTTTTTAGATTGTAGACGTCGGACTTTACCCCAAAGCTCATACTGTAAATTGCGTGCCTCCCAGCGTGTTTGTGGAATGTCTGCCTCTGTGTAGTCATGGTTGAGTATCATCCATGCTCGGCGCAAGTCACTAAGCTGTGAGAGTGTTGGGTAGTCATTCCACGATGATGCCTGTGCGTTCATCTTTCACTTTAACCGGTCTTCTTTTCCACTTCTGTTTTAGATTATTTAATCGTTTTCATCGATTAGGTCATCGGCCTTTACTCTGACGAAATACAGATGTTCCTCTGGGCATCTGAACTCTATATCCTGGCCGTCAGTAGCACTTTCTTGGGCAATACTGGCTTTTAGTTCCTTCCCACATTTAGGGCATTTAATCAAGTTCCACCTCCTTTCAAAAAATACTCTTTATTTTTCTGTTATAAAAGATTTCCTTTCTGACATTCTAGGTAACCCCTAAATCATCCCTGTTATAAAACCTACCTCAATTTTTGGCTCTTTTTTAATTTAGCCGGCTGACTTTTCCGTGGCCTAGCTGGCGGTTTCCACCTACCCTCAATGACATCCCTGGGGGTCGTCCCAAACTTCGCCAGCTCCGCATAAATGTATGCCCGGCTGCAACCCAGACTTTCAGCCACGGGACCGACCGTAGCGCTATTCCGTAACGCGTCATAAAGGGTGATAACACTAACGCCCAACAATTTGCGACCGATTGGTTTACCCTCTGCCTTTGCCCTGGCCATTCCAGCAGCCACCCGGTCGCCGATAATCGAGGATTCCAGCTCGGCGATGGCTGCCATGATCTGTAAAATAAAACGACCCCCGGAAGTGGTAGTGTCGATAACATCCTCGGCCACAGACTTAAACCTTATTCCCCGGTCATACCAGTCCTCAACCAGGTTGACGCATTCCCGGACCGACCTGAAAGCCCGGTCAAGCCGGAAAACCAACACCGCCTTGAACTTGTGCTGTCGGGCATCCTTCTGGAGTTGCTGCCAAGCTTCGCGGTGTTTATAATCCTTAGCCCGGGCTCGGTCGACATATTCCTGGTGAATCTCCCAGCCGGCATCCCGGCAGAAATTCCGCAAAGCGTAGAGCTGAGTCTCTGGGTTCTGCTCTTTGTCGTCCGTGCTAACCCTGGCATATAATGCACACTTCATTTTGGTGAGTTATTCCTCGGCTGGATCCTTTCCCTTTTCCTTTTTAGGCCATTCCAGTTTATACCTTGCCTCCCAGCCAGTTATAGATAATGTCTTCCCATGGTGCCTGCACACACACGCTGTAGATTCAACCTTTGCCCTCCATGCGATGGGGTTATTTTTATCACCTTTAGTAGGGCGGCACTGGCACTTAGCATGGTCCCCTACTAAACACTCCTGATAGGCAAAATAGCATAGTTGTTCTAACGTGATTAGAACATGTGTTGGTGCTCCTGGCATTTTACCTCCTTTTAAGTGCCCGTCTCCTCCTCCCTTCTGATAGCCTTAGCCTTTCCTTCTTTATTTGCTCTATCCCAGAGATAACAACCAATCTTTAATCCTAAAAACGCTGCTATTATGATAGCACCAAGATAGAATAAATCCCCTATTGACATCTTCACACTCTCCTTTTATTCTGGCTCCGGGGGCCAGCATTTTGTGGCTAACCAAATCTCACACTACTGCTAAAATTTAGAGCAACCTCCTTTTTTATTAGTCCAGCCCCCAGAGCCCTTGCTGGCTTCGTGTGCGAGTAGTCAGTCCGGTGAGTTAATTATGTTCAACGCTGTTACTTGAACCGTATCCACCAGCAAGCTATATTTAGTTACTCTACCCCGCGCTGCCAATCGCATACCCTAGCCAACTTGGCCTCTTCCATTTAGGTAGGTGCCACCCTCTCTCTATAAAAGTCCCTTCAATAGCTAATAGCCTCTCCTTTACTTCGGGCTTGATTTCTAAAAGTAGGGCTGCAGCTTTACGTCGTTCCTCTACTGCTTCAAGCTTCCAAATATCTTTCTTTATCTCTTCAAGTTTTTTGGCTACTTGAGGAGGGAGCCTTGGAATTCCCATAACTTCGTGGAAGGCTTCGGGAACAGGATATTCAACAAGCCTCTGCACATTCTCTAGATTAGTGGCTATAGTTCTAAATACCGTGAGAGTAGCCCTTAATCTAACTTCGGCAGCCTTAGCTGGCTCCCCTGGAAAGGGGAGAAAGGTCTCAGTGGGCGGTACTGGGGGTAATGGGGAGAATGGAGGGGTGACTATTTCCATCTCAGCTCCTTCCTGGCTTTTGGCTCGCTCATCATCTGTGGGTTTCTCTCAATCATTGGCTCGCTCTCCTGCCTTGGGTTTCTCAGCATACCTGGCTCGCTCTATTATGCTGGGTTACTCCTTATCAATGGCTCGCTCCTTATCCTTGGGTTACTCCTCGGTCATGGCTCGCTCAACTAGCTTGGGTTACTCCTTTCCAATGGCTCGCTCTCTCGGAGGGTGCGTCACCAAGTGCCTGGCACATTCCTTCTGGAGACTTCCTTCCGTGACTCCTAACTGGCTGAATCGGGCTACCAGCTCGCCTTCATGCGTGAGCAGCACTACGTGGTCGTCTGGGTACTCTAAGGTAAACCTCCAGCGGGAAAATTTACCGAGACCCTCTCTATTTTTACCCTGTTTCATGTTTTGCCTCCTTTTTGGAGTATCTCCTCAGCCTCCTTGAGGGCCTCAGCGGCGAACAGGGTCTCCTGGGCCGCGGCGTGAGCTGCCCGCAGCGGCGTGAACTGGTGATGCTTTTTGACGATATCGGTCAGGTTGAGCGACGCGTATTTCTCCGTGGTGGTGATATTGGCGTGCCCCATCAGTTCCTGCAGGGAGCGCAGGTCGCCACCCTCCACCAGGTAGTTTTTACCGAAGGCGTGACGAATGCGGTGGCCACCAAGTTTCGGTCCCTGGATGCCGGCCTTCTTCATGTGAGCGTTGATCATCGTGTAGATGGATTTCCTGTTAATCGGTAATTTTCCCTTGCGGCGATGGAAAACGTACTCATCAGTGCTATGGTCATGAGTGATAAGGGCGAGCAGCAATCTCCTTGTATCCTCGGAGATGGGTACCTCTCTCTCGCCCGTCTTGCCACGAATGGTAACCGTTTCCGCTTTGATGTCCTGCTTGCGGAGCCCGGCTAGTTCAGTGGAGCGCATACCAGTGTCCACGAAGAGCGTCAATATGGTCCTATTTCTGAGGGTTGATGCTGAGTTGAGGAGGCGCATCAAATCTTGAGGCTCTAGGGTGGCCATGATCTTCTTCGGGCAGCGTGGCGGATCTATCAGGTCTATGGGGTTAGGTAAGCGGTATCTCTTCCTCAGGAACCGGTACAATACCTTGAGAGCGCGGTAGTAGGCGTGCTTCGTTTCCGGAACACCTTGGATGCTAGCGAGAAATTCCTCAATTGGTGCTGGCTTTCGCGGAAGCTTCGGGTATGAGCGGGCAAATCTACCGAGCTTATTCCGATAGAAACCAATAGTTATCGGGCTCAATTCCCGAGCGATACATGATTGTAGGAAATTATCAAGAGCTGCTTGCGTCTTCATAGCACTCCCCTCCATTCGCACATATTCCGGCGCGCTAAAGGGCCCGTTAATGAGGCTGTTAGTGACAACAGTAGCAGGAAGGCCTGTCCGTCGGCCGCAACATTATGGCATATTCTCGCGGGGGAAACAGCGGTAAAAATGCGTAGCAGGGGGACTTTAGTTAGGAGTACTTTAGTATAGTGGTGGGGAAGGTGGGACTCGAACCCACACGCCTTTCGGCACGCGGTCCTAAGCCGCGCCCGTCTACCAGTTCCGGCACTCCCCCAGAGGGAAGTAGCGGAATGGGACATGATCCTAAATC